>Ga0164241_10000547_pt1 | contig 65414 bp, 61 predicted proteins | sample OricomyardsoilBY_FD_108780 | JGI IMG/M metagenome (GOLD analysis project Ga0164241, IMG submission 108780) | Backyard soil microbial communities from Emeryville, California, USA - Original compost - Back yard soil (BY) | ecosystem: Environmental > Terrestrial > Soil > Unclassified | place: USA...
CGTCGGGCGTCACCGTGGTCAGCGTGGATCCCCCAAAAGTCGGCGTCATCGCTCCACCGCCCACGCATTGAATCGTTCACTTTCATGAGTTCACCCAAAAAAATCTTCGGAACCGACGGCGTGCGTGGCACGGCCAACATGGAACCGGTCACGGCGGAAACCGCCTTGAAACTTGGTCGCGCCGCCGCGCATGTCTTCAAAAATCTTGAATTGCAATCGCGCGGGCGCGGCAAGCACAAGATCGTCATCGGCAAAGACACGCGGCTTTCCGGCTACATGCTGGAGAATGCGATTTCTTCCGGCATTCTTTCGATGGGCGTGGACGTGCTGTTCATCGGGCCGCTGCCCACGCCGGGCGTCGCCTATGTCACGCGCAGCCTGCGCGCGGACGCCGGCATCGTCATCACCGCCTCGCACAATCCTTACGCCGACAATGGCATCAAGTTTTTCCGCGCGGACGGCTACAAGCTCGACGATCAAATCGAGGCCAGCATCGAGAACCTTGTCTTCAGCGGCGAGATTGAAAACATCCGCCCGACCGCCGGCGCAATTGGCAAGGCCGTGCGTATTGACGATGCGCTCGCCCGTTACATCGAATACGCCAAGGCGTCCATCCCGCGCGGCCTGACGCTCGAAGGCGTGAAGATCGTTTTGGACTGCGGCCACGGCGCCTCCTATAAGGCGTCGCCCTGCGTCCTGCGTGAACTGGGCGCGGAAGTCATTGTTTATGGCGACCGCCCTGATGGCAAAAACATCAATGAAAACTGCGGCTCCATGCACCCGGAAGCCATGTGCAAAAAAGTCGTGGAACACGGCGCGCACATCGGCGTCGCGCATGACGGCGACGCCGACCGCGTGCTGCTTTGTGATGAAACCGGCACGTTGATTGACGGCGACGACATCATGGCCATCGCCGCGCTGGAGATGCTCGCGGAAAATTCTTTGGCCGGAAAAACCCTTGTCTCCACCGTGATGAGCAACGCCGGACTCGAAGCCGCCATCGCCCAGGCCGGCGGCAAAATGCTCCGCACGCCCGTCGGCGACAAGAACGTCATTGATGAAATGCTGCGGAACGATTTCAACTTTGGCGGCGAGCAAAGCGGGCATCTGATTTTCCGCGACTTCGCCAGCACCGGCGACGGCCTCGTGGCCGCGCTGCAAATCCTGCGCATCATGAAAGCCAAGGGCCGGCCGCTGTCGCAGCTCGCAAAATGCTGGACACGTTTCCCGCAGCTCGTGACCAACGTGAAGGTGCGCGAGAAAAAACCGTTCGCCGAACTCGACGGCGTGGACCGGCTCGTGGCCGACGCGGAAAAGGAGCTGTCCGCGCAAGGCGGACGACTTCTGCTGCGCTACTCCGGCACGGAACCCAAGGTGCGTTTGCTCGTCGAAGGCCGCGAGGCGGCGGCCTTGTCGAAATGGTCAAAACAAATCTGCGCCGCCATCCAGCAGCAGATTGGCGTTTGAAACACCCGCAGTTTTTTTAAGAATTTTTATCCGCGAAAAAAATTCACGGCCCGACGGCGATGCGGTAAAAACGGGCGGAACCTGCCGCCGCCGCCGTTGGATCGTTGAGCCGGAATGAGCCGGCGGTGGCGGTGAAATTCGTCAGCGTCAGCCAGCTTGAGTCGGCCAGGTTGGTTTTATATTCAACGCGGTAATTAAGGTTGGACACGGTGGCAAAACCCAGGCTGAATCCATCGCCGGCGCTGTAGTCCAGATTTGTGAACTGCGGCGCGCTGACGATGGTGCCGGGCGAACCAATATCACCGTTCACGGCGGCGGCGAACGCGCCGTTTTCTCCAACAACGCTCAAACCGCCGAACGCGCTTGCGGCCGGATCGTAGCCGAAGGAAACGCCTTTGGCCGCTTCGCCAAAAGTGACGCCGGCGACGGTGTCCGTCTCGGCGGCGGCGGCGGCGTTCCACAAATAAATTGCATCCTCCGCAGAGCCAAAACCAATGGCGGGATAGGGAATGATTTGCAGGCTGGCCGGCAGATTTTGATTTCCCCACCACGCGCGGAAATCGTCCCGCGTCATGTCGTTGACGAACACGATGGATTCGCCGGGGGCGATGCTGGCGGCGTTGGTGATGGTCACGGCGCTGGCCAACGAATCATGATCGTCATTGAAACGCCAGCCCTGCAAATTGACCGCTGCATTTCCGAAATTGCTCAACTCCCACCAGTCCTCGGTGGAAAATGTCACGCCGCCCGCCTTTTTCGCTTCGCTGGACATGACTTCGGTGATGACAAGGTTGGGCTTGGGCGCAATCGTCAGAACGAAGGAAGCGCTGGTGCCGCCCGCCACATTGGTCACGCCGACCGAATAAATTCCAGCATGGTTTGATTGAAGATTGGCCAGCGCCAGTTGCGCGTTGGTTTCACCGACCAGATTGGCGCCGTTGAACTGCCATTGATACGACGGCGGCGGATTGCCCGTGGCCGTCACGGTGAACACCGGGCTTTGGCCGGGATAAGCCTGCACGTCGGCGGGGCTTTGTGTGATGATTGGGGCGGTCGCTTCCACGAAATTTTTGTTCGCCAATCCCGACCACGGGCTGGACAGCGGTGGATTATTCGCGCCGGTCAGGTTGCGATGAGAAGAATTATAGGCTCGTGCAAGGACATTGACGTTCGTGGCCAGTGCAACGGGCGAACCATAAACCAGCGCAGCGGTCGAGATTCCGCCGCCGGGCAGGCGCGGATCGGAACCGTTGGTGGTGTAATAAATCGTCGCGCCGGCCGGCCCCGTCATGCTCAAGGTGAAGCCGGGAACGATGACGCCGTCGCCGCTCAAAACCGGTTTGGCGAGGAAATTGGTGTCCATGAAATGCAGCCGGTCGGCATACCATTTTTTCAGGAAGTTCACCTCGCCCTGATAGGTGCCGGGGAAATAGTAGCTGTAACCGGAAACACTGACGCTGCCTGAACGCGGCCGGGTCAGGCCCGGCCAGCGCGCGGCCTCGCGGGGCTGCTCGTGCTGCACTTGCGCCGTGAGCGAGTCAATGTCCGCGTAGATGTGATTGGTCGAAAGCACGGTCTCGCGCAAATTTTCGTAGCGGTCAATCCACGCCTGAAAGAAATCAATGTCCGTGAACATCCGCCCCCACCAGATGTAATTGAAAAAATCCGTGCCGCGGTCGCTGATCGGCGATTGCCAGTAAAACGGGCTGAAATCGCGGCCGTCGGTGGAGCCTTGCGAACGGTCGAAATCCCAGATCGGGCCGAACACCAGCTTGTTCGTGCGGTCTTTGTAAAAATACGCGCTCAGGCGCAGCGCATCCACGTTGAACGCCACGACGTTGAGAATGTGATGGTCAATCCACGACGGCTCGTCAATGAACGCGCGATAGCCGTTCGTCGGGTCGGTGTAATTAGGGCCGTTCAGCGCGCTCCCGAACGCGTTCATGTAATTTTGCAGATACAGTTTTTGCGGCGCGCGCTGCGGCGTCTTGATTTCCGGCTCTTTCGGATAATCATAGACGATGTTCTGGCCGGCGCTGTTGAAGCCGGATTCTCCGTCGCCCAGCCGGTCAATTTTCATCATGTAACCGCCGGTGACATTCGGCGGTGAATTGTCCTGCGGATTCAAATTGTCCACGGAACGGATTTTTTTGATGTCCACGCGGTTGTCATCCCACTTGATTTTTTCCTCCAGCACGTAAATGCCGTTGTAATTGGCGGCGGTGACTTTGCCGCCGGCGGTGTTGAGATACACCTCGCAGAATCTCGTGCGCGGCGCGTAGCGGCCAAGCTCGTTGCTCAACTGGTAGATGAGCGGATTGTGGATCAGCACCGGCTCAAAATTATCCGGCGCATACAAAATCCAACTGGATTCGGACGGCAGGCCCAGCGGTGAATAATTGTCATCGTTGCCGGCGTCATCTTGAAAGCCCACGGAAAACGCCTTCTTGTCAATGCCTGCCGAGCTGGAACCGTGGACGTGAATCGTCGCGCGCGCCGTCAGCGTGGATTCATTCGTCAGCGAGGTCACGCCGTTCACCGGCTCGTAAATGGAGATGTTCGCGAACTGGTCGCTGTCTTGCGGCACGCCGCCCGCGCCGAAATTGTAAATCACCACCGCCGGCAAATCGGAGGCCGTGTTGAGCAAACCCGAATCCAGTTGAATGTAGCTTTCGCTGTGCAGCGGGCCGGGCATCAAACCGTTGGCGTCGTCAAACGCCCGCGCCCGCACTTGCACCGGGCCGGTGATGGGAACGGGCGCGCTGTAAGCCGCCGAATCTTCCGTCGGCACGCTGCCATCCAGCGTGTAATAGATCACCGCGTTCGTGTCGGCGTTGGAAAATTGCAGGTTGAACGCCGAGACAAACGTGCCGCCCGCCCGCGAAAATTTCACCTCCGGCGCGAAATTGGCGCCGCTCGTGGAATTGGCTTCGCCCGGCGTGGGCTTGGAAAAAAATCCGGTGATGCCCGGATTAATCATGTCCCGTCCATACGCCACATCTGCCCGTTGCGCCGGGTAGTTGAAAACGGAAACGACATTGCCCTGGGGGTTCAACAAGGCCAGATAACCGCCGTCCACCGGCGGCCGGAAATCAGTGTGCAATTCATTCGTGTTCACCGCGCGGTTTTTGCCGGACGCAAACACGACCATGAAATTATCCGAACCGTTGGCGTCTGCCAGGCTCGGAATCGTCACGTTCGGAAATTTCCACCGCGCGAGATTATTCGTGTCGTCCGTGAGCGCCCAGCCGTTGAGATTCACGTCGCTCGTCGTCGGATTGAAAATTTCAATCCACGGGGAATAGTCGCCGTCTTCATCCTGCACCGTCGCCACATTCGTCGCCATGAATTCGGAGATGCCTACATTGCCCCACGTCGCGGTCGCGGAAGTGGACAGCGTCGCCCAAATCAGGAAATCGCTGCTCGCGCCTTTGGAAGAGTTGAACGCCTGAATCGCGATGATGTTTGTCCCCGCGACCAGATAATTTTGCGGATCGCTCAAGGCGTCATTCTGCAACGGCACCGGCTCGGGCAACGCCGGCGACGACGAGCTGCTGTAAGCAATGTTGCCGGCCGGCAGGTTGAACCGCGCCACTTCCACGCCGTTGATCCACGCGATGAACCCGTCGTCGCTCAACGCCGTCAGTTGCAACTGCGCGATCTGCGCGAGATTGGTCACGACGAATTGCTGGCGCAGGAAAATGCACGTGTAGCCGCCGAACATGTCCGTGAGATCGGTGCTGCCCGTGTAAGCATTGGCCCGGCCCGGCTCATTCTCGTAATAAAACGGCGCGGCCCCGGTGAGCCACGCCGAATCATCGAAGCCGGCATTTCGCCAGGCCGTGTTGGGCGATGAAGCTTCGGAAAAACCCTTGAAATACCGCCACGTCGAATTCATGGAAAGAATGGATCTGCCATGGGCGGAAAAAACCACGGCGGCGGCGAACAACGCCAGAAAAGGGATTTTCATTATTACAATACTGTAATCTCGCGGGGCCAAAACGGCAATCCGGCAAATCGGGCTACTCGTGAATGGAAAAAGAAAATCCGCGCGGGCGATGAAACGCCATGACACAATCGCGGCAGAGACAAGCCTGGTTGCGCGCTTCCAGCGGAATTTGCGCGAGGAGTTCATCGGGGATTTTCACCTTGGCGCACCAGCACGGGCCTTTGTAGGCGGCATTCGTGCAAAGCTGGCAGTCGTTCGGCCGGCCGCAAAGCGGGCAATGTCCGGCGTCAAACATTTCCCGCGCGGTTTTCATTTCAGTTCAGATCATACAGCGAGTTGTCCGGTGAAAGAAATCCCGTGCCGGGCGCGACGGATGAAGCGTAAGCCCCCGCCGCGCTGTCTTCATGGTTCGTGCAGCAGGCCGACAGTGATTCCGCATGGCCGTCGCAAAATGCCGCGTTGGTGCGTTTTGCGTGGCGAAAATCCTGCGTGCCAGCGCAGCGGGTGCCACCGGCAACGGCATCCCCGCCATGCTCAAGATCCGACCACGGTGCGCGCATATCCTTGTTCGCACCAACAGGAGTTCCAAATCCGCCGTCGCCGAACAAAGCGGTTTTCGCAGGATGTTTCACGGCGGAATTTTTCGCCGACATAAGAATGGCCTGGCCACCGGTCGGATCATCTGGGATTTCGCCCTGCCCGTGACCGATGTAACTCGTGTTGTAATTATAGCCGGTGTAGGGGTCGTTGAGCCAGTTGGCGCTCCCGCTGAAGGAAGGACATTGTTGAACTGCCTCCGCACCTTGTCCCGCCCAAAGCAGCCCCGGAACTACCTGATTGGAATTTCCTACGTCGGTCGTGAAGTCCCACGAGTAGTCAATATTTTTGTCCTCATCCCGATAATGGGAAATAGGATAAAAATCGCCGTTGTCACCTGTGTAAATATTTGCCGCGATGCTCATTTGACGCAGGTTGCTCAAGCATTCGATGCGTTTGGCCGTGGCCTTGGAACTGGCCAGCGCGGGCAACAACATCGCCGCGAGAATCGCGATGATGGCGATGACGACGAGCAGTTCAATCAGCGTGAAGGCGCGTGAGTGACGAGTGACGAGTGACAAGTGGTGAGAACGCAATTCACTCGCCACGTCGAAAGACCCGACGCTGACCGCTCGCCACTTGTCACCTTTTTTCATGGCGCATTCACGCGCACGCGATAAAACGCCTTGTCGGCGGGCGCATGGGAATCAGTCAACGTCACCGGCGTCGCGTTTGTCGGCGTAAAAGTTGTCACCGGCGTCCACGTCACGAGGTCGGTGGAGCGTTCCAAAACTTGCTCGCAATTTGCCACGGGCGTGAATTGGAACGTAAATCCGTTCGCATCGGATTGGAGGCTCAACTGCGGCGAGGCGATTTGCGAAATGACGAAGGCGGAAAGATTCGTCACGCCGGAAACAATCGCCGCGTGGTTCGCGGCATCAAACCCGAACGGCTGCGAAAGCCAGTTCGTTCCGTTCCATGCAAACACGCGCAAATCGCCGCCGTTGCCGGCGTAGTTTGCGCCGGCAGACAAGCCGAGATCGGCGTAAAATGTCACGGCATTGGTGTTGAGGACGGCCTTCAAACTTAATTGTAACGCGTTGATCGGCGTGCCGACGACCGCACCCAGCGCCGTGGAATCGTCCAGGCGCGCGGTCTCGATTTGCGCGATGTCGCTGATGTTCGCGAAGTTCAGCGAGAGGACATTTTCATTTTCCGCGCCGGGTTTTTGGAAGCACAGTTGCGCGGTGCCGTTCGTCACGTTCGCGGGTGAGATGGACAACGTGTCGCCGATGGTCATGGGGCGCACGACGGAAAACGCGTCCACTTCGCCGCCGGTGAATCCGGCCAAGCCTTCGACTTTGACATATTGAATGGAAGCGAAGCCGGATTCCTTCAAATCAAAAGCCGTGCCGCCGCCGGAACCGTTATACAAATCAATGGCGTCGGCGACGGACAAGGTCGAGCCGCTGGCGTTCAGCCTGGGTTTCAACGCAGGGTTCACGGGCTTGGTGAAATCCATCACTTCATCCGTCCACGTCGCGGCGGCGCGATTCCAGCGATAGCCTTCCGTGGGGCAATCCGTGTCGTCATACGGCCCGTTGTCGTAGCGATACCACGGCCAGGTGGACGGGGCGTTCGGGTCTTCGCCGGGCTGGCCGGTGTAGCCGGGACTGACGGAAACTTTCGTCGGCTCGTAAAATCCGCCGCTGGTCAGCAGGTGGGTGTTCATGTCCGCAGTGTCGCTGCTGAAACCGCTGCCTTGGTAAAACGCATTGCCGAACACTTCAAAATCAAGGCCGTAGGGATTGGCCGGATTGTCATAAACGGGATGGTCGAATTTTGCGATGATGGAACTGCCGGTGTTCAACGTGATGATGAGTTTATTTGTCACGCCGTCGGCGACGCTGTAATTGAGGGCCGATTCAACCAGTTTCACGCGCGTGGCGGGTTTGGCGTTGGATTCAAAAAAATGCGTGGCCGGCGCGCCGAGGATGCTGTTCGGATCGTTGTAAGGCGATGCGCCGAACGGTCCTTGCGAAGCGATGATTTGCGCGGCGTAAGCGGAATTGGTCGCCGCCGCTTCCGGCGCAATCGGCGCGTGTTTGTGATAATCAAACGCGACCGTGCCGGGATCGTCGGGATCGGAATAATTCAATCCGCCCGCCGCAATCGTGAAGCCAATCCATGAGCCGTCGTGAATTAAAGTTCCTTCCAAACCGGCGCCGTCGTAATCCCATTGGCCCTGGTAGCCGTAGGAAAAATACTCCGTGTCCAGCGGCATCCAATAAGGCGCCGCGCCGCGATCCGGGGCGTTGGTGAAGCCGCCTGCGCCGCCTTGTTCCTGCCACATTTCCCAGTTTGCGCCGAGCGATCCGCTCCAGAACAAATCGCCTGCGTCCAGCGGTTGCGCGCTGTCGGCATCTTCCGACGTGAAAACGCGCTGGCCGTTGGTGAAGGCATTTTCCGCAAAAACATTTGTGCCAATGGTGAGGCCAAAAACACCGTTGTTATTCAGATCGTAACCGAGGGAATAAACAAACGCGCCGAATCCGGGATAAGGTGCGGTGGCCGTGACAAAGAGGCGATGATCCGCCGCAACGACGGCGTTGAACAAGTCTTCCGCCGTGGCCGTGCCGTTGAAACGATAACCCCAGACGAGCGATTTTTCCGCCGCCGGATTTGGCACGGACGTGTTGTTACGGACTTCCGGCGCGTTCCAATAAATGACGAGCGCGGCACGATTGGTGCCGGAGCCGGTCCAGAACTGGACATCATCGAGCGACGTGGCGCGGGCGGTTGAGAATGCGGACAGGGCGAACAGGCCGGCCATCGCCAGCGAACAGGTTTTCATTATGCTGATCTTTCAATTTTGTCCGCGCAAAAAAATTAACGCGGACAGTTTTTCTGTTGGAAGACCAGCGCGGAAAAGAATTCATCCCCATCCTCGTCCTCGTCCTCCTTCTCGTCCCGCCGGAAAAGCGAGGACGGGGACGAGGGCGAGGGCGAAAATAAAAACGCCTTCAATTCCGCAAAACGGGGAATGAAGGCATTCAACGAGTCCGCCCAAAAATGGTTTGGGCGGCTGGCTCCATCCTTCTCTTTGCGGAGAAGTGCCCCGAAGCGTTCGGGGCTGACGAGCGCAGTCAAACCGGTATCCTGACTCTGGCTTCAGACCTCATTCCGCCTTCCCGATTTTCAGCGGTGGCATTGGAATTCGTAGCCGTTACAGTGGCGCAACCGTCCCGGATTCACACCGGGTTCCCAGACATTTGACTGCGATGAGCGGAATTGCTTCCGCCGTTTCAAAGAACAGAACAGTTCTACGCGGAATAAATTTTTTTCCAAGCAAATTTTTTTGCCGGTTCTTCCGCGCTTGTGAATTGGCGCGCAGGATTTATACTCTCGTTCCAAATTTTATTTATGAACAAGACTCCCGTTCGCATCGCAGTCACCGGCGCCGCCGGCCAAATCGGATATTCCCTCCTGTTCCGCATCGCGTCCGGCGCGGCGTTCGGCCCCGACCAGCCGGTCATTTTGCACCTCCTCGAAATTCCCGACGAAAAAGCCATGAACGCTTTGCACGGCGTTTGCATGGAATTGGATGATTGCGCGTTTCCGCTGCTCAAAGGCATCGTGCCGACCTCTGATTTGAACGAAGGTTTTCGCGGCGTGAACTGGGCGCTGCTCGTCGGCGCGGTTCCGCGCAAAGCCGGCATGGAACGCAAAGATTTGCTCGGCATCAACGGCAAAATTTTCACCGGCCAGGGCAATGCCATCGCCAAAAACGCCGCGAGCGACGTGCGCGTGCTGGTCGTCGGCAATCCGTGCAATACGAATTCGCTCATCGCCGCGCACAACGCGCCCGGCGTGCCGAAGGAACGTTTCTTCGCCATGACCGCGCTCGACGAAAATCGCGCCAAATCACAGCTCGCGAAAAAGGCGAGCGTGGATGTCACCGCCGTCACGAACCTCGCCATTTGGGGCAATCACAGCGCGACGATGTATCCCGATTTCGCCAACGCCAAAATCAACGGCCAGCCCGTGTCCGAAGTCATCAAAGACGAAGCGTGGCTTAAGGGCGACTTCATCACCACCGTGCAACAACGCGGCGCAGCCATCATCAAAGCGCGCGGCTTGAGCAGCGCCGCCAGCGCCGCCAACGCCGCCGTCAACACGGTCTATAAACTCACGCACCCGACGCCCGCCGGCGACTGGTTCAGCGTCGCTGTCCATTCCGACGGCAGCTACGGCATCGAAAAAGGATTGATTTTCAGCTACCCGATCCGCAGCAACGGCGCGAATTTTGAGATCGTCCAAAACGTGCCGCTCAATGAATTCAGCAAAACCAAAATCGCCGCGACGGAAAACGAATTGAAGGAAGAAAAATCCCTCGTCACGGATTTGCTGGCGAAATAGTTTTTGGCCACAGATTCTCACGGATGAACACAGATTAAAATCATCTGTGCAAATCTGTGTTCATCTGTGGCTTTATTCACATTTTCCTGCTAGTTTTGCGGGCGTATGGCCTTTGAATCTTTCCGCGATTTCGTCAACGCCCTCGACCGCGCGGGCGAATTGAAACGCATTTCCCAACCGGTCGCGACGGAACTGGAAATCACCGAAATCGCCGACCGCGAAATGAAATCGCCCGGCGGCGGCAAGGCGTTGCTGTTTGAAAAGCCCACCATCAACGGCGTCGTTTCGCCGTTTCCCGTCGCCATCAACACACTCGGCTCGCACAAACGCATGGCCATGAGCATGGGCGCGGAATCCGTGGATGAAGTGGCGAACGAACTCGGCTCGTTGATGAAAGCCAAACCGCCAACCAGTTTTCGCGAGGCGATAAAACTTTTGGGACAGGCGTTTGAATTGCGCCACGCGAAACCGAAAATCGTGAAGACGGGCGCGTGCAAGGCAGTCATTCACAAGTTTGACGCGCCGGCTTCGCGCAAAGAACCGTGGCCGAAAGCGGCGGACATCCTCGCCGTAGGACAGGCGTCGCGCCTGTCTCCATCTTCTGAAAATGAAATTAGAGACAGGCGCGACGCCTGTCCTACACTGGCCAATCTCCCCATCTTAAAATGCTGGCCGCTCGACGGCGGACGTTTCATCACGTTGCCGTGCGTCGTCACCCAAGACCCGGACACCGGCGAACGCAACGTCGGGATGTATCGCATACAAATATACGACGACAGAACGACGGGGATGCACTGGCAGTTGCAAAAAGTCGGCGCGCGGCACGGACGACGTTATTACGAACGCGGCGAAAAAATGCCCGTCAGCATTTTCATCGGCGGCGACCCGATGTTTCCGTTCGCCGCCACCGCGCCGTTGCCGGACGGCTTGGACGAATTTCTGCTCGCCGGTTATCTCCGCAAAAAATCCGTCGAACTCGTGAAGTGCGAGACGAACGATTTGGAAGTTCCCGCCAACGCCGATTTCGTCATCGAAGGTTACGTTGACCCGACCGAGCCGTTGCGCGAAGAAGGGCCGTTCGGTGACCACACGGGTTATTACACCTTGCCGGAGCCGTATCCGGTTTTTCACGTCACCGCCATCACGCATCGCAAGGACGCGGTGTATCCGGCGACGATTGTCGGCATTCCGCCGATGGAAGATTTTTATATCGGCGGCGCGAGCGTGAAATTGTTCCTACCGATTTTCAAAATGAATTTTCCCGAAATCGTGGACATCGCGCTGCCGGCGGAAGGCGTGTTCCACAACCTCGTTTTCGTCAGCATCAAAAAAACGTATCCGATGCAGGCCTACAAAATCATGCACGGCCTTTGGGGCATGGGCCAAATGATGTTCAGCAAATATATCGTGGTAGTCGATGCCGACGTGAACGTGCATAACACCAGCGAAGTTTTATTTCATCTCACCGCCAACACCGACCCGCAACGCGACAGCATTTTCACCAAAGGCCCGTCCGACGTTCTCGACCACGCCACCAGCGAAATCGCCAGCGGCAGCAAGCTGGGCATTGACGCGACGAAGAAAATTCCCGGCGAAGGCTTCAAACGCGCGTGGCCGCCACTCATCAAGATGGATGCAAGTGTGAAGGCGAAAATTGATTCACTATTCAACGCCAAGAAATAACATCGCTTGCACAAAAGCGGGAATGAGGCTTAATTATGAGCGATGAAACTGAGATTGGATCTGCTGGAGCATCTGACCGACCAGGATATTCTGGAGGAAGTGCTGGCGAACAATCACCGTTACAAGCCTGAGCCGCTTTTCTCAAAAACCGGAGTTGGGAGCTTGTCATCGGCCTCAACCGAGGAGCGTGCGCAAGAGGAGGCGCGCAGCACGGCCTTAATTCAGAGGCTCAAGCAGCGTGCCGCCGCGAGTGGGAAGACAAGCAGCCCCAAGTCCTCACCTTCGACGAAACTCTAGAATTTCTGCGCCACTGCCACCGGCGCGCTCCGTTCCTGTTTTTCAACGGCAACACATTTGCCGACATCGGGCGTCAGATTTCCGCCGCCATTTTTGCCGAACTTTCGCACGCGCGCCTGCGCGAAGTCGTTTCCGCCGTCGCACATTACGTGGCCGGCGTGCTGGATCACGAATCGCTGGCGCGGATTGTGAACGAGCTTTCCACCACCGCAGATTTCCGTCCGGGTGACCGCGTGAAAACATTACGCGGCTCGGTGACCGGGACGATTGTGCGCATGGAACCGGATGGCCGCGTGATCTGGCGTGCGGATTCTGGCGCCGAACTGACCGCCCTGCCAGAAAGCTTGCTCAAGCTGGGGAAATTGACACGCTAAGAAGATTGCGGGCGAAGGTTTCAAACGCCCCTAGCCGCCTTGTGTGGACGAAGCTCGCGGAGAGCGAAGGCCCACGCTCATCAAGATGGATGAAAGCGGTGCAGGAGAAGGTGGAGAAAATGCTAAAGCCTTAACAAAAATGGCCGACAACAAAAAGAGTTGTGCTACATTTGGCTACAAAGCATATTATCGCCGACAAATTCCGTAGCTTGTAATTTATGAAAACTCTCAATATCAAAAAAGACAATCCGGTCGATTATGAGCGGGAAATCAGAGAGTCGTTTGAATTGTTCAAAATCAAGGAGCAAGAAATTCCGGTTTATTCTGATCCAGAGCAATTTGCTCGCAACAATTTTAGGCGTTGCGACAAAATGGAATATGCCCACACTCGGTATTCCGTAACCTCTTCGGCAAACGAATAATTTATCTTACCTTCTATGCCTAGCTGGAATCAGGTTTTGGCGGAAATCCAGCACTGTAATCGACGTGATGCGCTTGATTTTATTCGACGGAAATATATCAAACGTTTGGCAAAACTAACGGGACGTAATGTCATCGCGTATTATTCAGGTTGGCTTCAAAATCCCGGACTTGGTAATACCGCGATTGGCGACGATGACAAAAACGGCCTCATGGCCGCTGTTCACAAATTGGATCGGTCAAAAGGACTGGATTTATTGCTTCACACGCCCGGAGGTGATCTTGCCGCGACCGAATCTATCGTGGATTATTTGCATCGGATGTTCGGAAAGAATATCCGGGCAATTGTGCCGCAACTCGCGATGTCGGCCGGCACTATGATTTCCTGCGCCTGCAAAGAAGTTGTCATGGGGAAACAATCAAATCTTGGACCGATTGATCCGCAGTTTGGAGGCATTCCCGCTCACGGCGTCATCAAGGAATTTGAGGAAGCGATTGAAGCGATTAAAAAAGATCCAGCCAGTCTTCCGATTTGGCGTGAAGTGGTAAGAAAATATCATCCGACATTCATAGGCGAATGTCGTAATGCTGTTCAATTCGCCAACCAAATGGCGACAGAATGGCTTAAAACAGGGATGTTCAGTGGCGACCCTCAAGCCGCAGAAAATGCAGCTAAAATAGTGGGCTACCTCGGTGATCACGACAACACCAAGACGCACGCTCGACACATTAATATTGACGAAGCAATTTCAATTGGCATGAAAATCGTCCGCATGGAAGATAGTCAGCCAATTCAAGATACCGTGTTGACCGTGCATCACGCTTTCATGCACACGTTCGGCAATAGTAAGGCAATCAAGATTGTTGAAAACCAACTCGACAACACTGTTGTAATGTTGCGCGGTTAAGATTTGTCCTCTTTGGACTTTGCTTTAGTCAGGCTCATCGCACCAATTTCATCCCTATTATGTCCGCATTTCCGTCAGGAGCGGAATCTTTGTAGAACCCCGCCCCAAACAAAATCTCCCGCCCCGTCGGGGCGGCATATTCCGCTCCTGACGGAGCTTGAAAATCGTCTTGGTTTCGGTTGCTACAAATATGCCGCGCCCACGGCGCTTTCATTGGTCTGCCGTTTTGAAATACTAACGAATTACTAATTGATAATAAATTAGTAGTTCGAAACGCCGTCGTCCCATCATCCCCGTCGCGCGGCCTCGATTTTGGCGATGTCAATCTTGTCCATGTCCATCATCGCGGTGAAGGCGCGTTTGGCTGCCGCGCCGCCGGCGGCCAGCACGTCGGTCAACCCGCGCGGCGTGATTTGCCAGGAAATTCCCCAGCGGTCTTTGCACCAGCCGCAATAGCTTGCGTGGCCGCCGTTGCTGACAATGGCGTTCCAGTAGCGATCCGTTTCCTCCTGCGTGTCCGTCGCGATCTGAAAGGAGAACGCCTCGGTGTGTTTGAACTGCGGCCCGCCGTTGAGGCCGAGGCACGGAATGCCGCAGACGGTGAACTCCACGGTGATGATTTCACCTTCCTTGCCGCTGGGGTAATCGGCAGGGGCTTGGTGCATCGCGGTCACTTCACTGTCGGGGAACGTGGCCGCGTAAAAACGCGCGGCATCCTGCGCATCCTTGTTGAACCAAAGGCAGATGGTGTTTTTTGTTTTTGTGTTGTTCATAACATTTCCTCGTTCCGAAGCCGGCGCAAATTTTTTACCTGCCGCAAATGGCGCTCCCGGCGGAGCTTGAATTCATTTTGCTTTTCCAACGATAAAATTTCTCCCGGCCGGACTTTTATTTGTCTGGCTGCAGCCGAATTTTCAAGCCGAATCTTTCCGCAATCTCCGCCATGCGCGAAATGTCCGGCCGCAGTCGCGGCCGCATCGCGCCGGTTTCTTCTGCGCGAATATTCAATCGTCAGTTGCTCATCCGGTTTGAATTAGCTAAGCTGGCCTCGTGCGCCATAAAAAATTGAAACCGAGCTATTGTCGCCGGACTCCATCCGCCCTTGCGTGCCGGAATTTTTCAAAACTTTTTCCCGCGGCGGCGGCGGCCGTGATTCTCGCGCAATTCCTGCTGGTGAAACCAACGGCGTTGCAGGCGCAATCCACCAACCGGCCGCCCAACATTCTTTTCATCATCTTGGATGATGTCGGGATTGACCAGTTGAAAAGCTTCAATCCTCAGGCGCCTCAAATCACTCCGGTCATGGACGCTTTGGTTCAGAAGGGGGTTTCGTTCAACAATTGCTGGATGATGCCGGAATGTTCCCCCAGCCGGGCCTGTTTTTTTACGGGCCGTTATCCTCTCCGCACCGGCGTCCGGGCCGCCATTCTCGATTATGATCTGCCTTCCTCGCAGGTGTCGCCTTATGAGGTGACGACGCCCCGGGTGCTCGCGCACGCGGGATATGCCAGCGCGCTGATTGGCAAATTTCATCTCGGCGGACCGGATAACAATCCGGCCGGCATTGGCGCGCCCGCCGCCGTGGGGTGGAATTATTACAACGGCTGCCTCGTCGGCGGCCCCCCTTATATTGATGCCACGCTCGGGGGCCAGACGACCAACAAGACGCTTTATCCGAGCGGTTTTCCCGTTGGACCGGCGCGGGGCGTTTGCTGGTTTCTCGGACCGCAAACCAACATTTATTGCGACGACAACAACGGCGCGGGTTACACGGGACAGGAATGCGTTCAACTGGCCGGCATTCCCGCATTGAACGCCAACGGCGGGTTTGCCGCCAATATTGCGGAAGCCACCATCACGCCGGTTTTCACGAATTACAACGGTTATTATGCCTGGCCCAAAACCATCAATGACGGCACAAATATAAATCAAACAATGGACCGCCGCTACATGGTGACCGCCCAAACGGACGACTCCATTGCGTGGATTCGGCAGCAGTCTTCAAACAACACGCCGTGGATGTGCAGCGTCAGCTATAGTTCCATCCACACGCCCTATCAAGAGCCGCCCACCAACCTGTATCCTCCGGGGTTCGTCTGGCCGGACGGGATTCCCGAAGGAAACACGACCGAAGCGCAAATCAAAATTGTCAGCGATCTCATGCTGTATGCCACGGACAAGGAAATCGGCCGTCTGCTCGTCGGCGCCGGGCTGGCCAGTCAACTGCCTTCCGGTGAACTGCAATACACGCCGGCCGCCACGGATACCATGATCATTTTGTGTGGCGACAACGGCACTTATTTTTCCAGCGTAAATCTCCCGTATAATCCGCTGCGCGCCAAAGGCTCGCCTTATGAAACCGGCATTGCGGCTCCTTTGGTCGTGGCCGGGCCGATGGTGGTGCAACCGGGCCGCACCGTCACCAACATGGTCAACGCCGTTGATTTGTTTTCCCTGTTCGGCGAGATCGCCGGACTGGATGTCCGTTCGGTGGTGCCGGCGTCGCACATTCTGGATTGTGCGCCCATGATGGCCTACCTGACAAATTCAGCGGCCGGCCCCAGCCGGCAATATAATTTCACCCAGCTGGGCAGCACCGTGCCGCCCGGCCTTCATATCTATCCTGCCGTGCTCACCATTGCCGGGCAAAAAGTCGGCACCGACACGCTGTTTGACAGCGAGGCGCTGGCCCTTGAAGAAGGCGCCGAATGGTTCGGCCCCGGCGCGCCCGTCGTCTATGACGACTGTTGCGATGTTCGCGCCAACGTCTATACCAATCTCACCATTTTGCCGACCTCGGTTTGGGCGGTTCGCAACAACCGGTATAAACTTGTAAAATCTGAGCGCGTCTCTTGTGACGCGGGAGTTAATCCTTACGAATTCTATGACTTGAATCCGACGCTGACCAACCCTGACGGCCTGGACAATTCACCCGACGATCTTCTGGCCGGCGGCCCGCTCACTGCGGATCAGCAGTCCAATCTGGACGAACTCATGGCCGTGCTTGACAGCATACTGGCATCCGAACCGGCCAGCCCCGGTGATGGCAATCTCGACAAAGTGGTTAATTTTGACGACATCAACGGCGTGGTCGCCAACTGGGATATGCCCAGCGTGTTTGACTTCAACAATGACGGGATCACCGACCAGAACGACCTCCAGACAGCGCTCACATATTATGGCGACGTGTATTTCCAACCCTGGCAAGGTCCCGTGCCGCTCAGCATCACCGCGGCCGGCACCCAGGCGATGATTCAATGGCCCAATTCATCGCCGCCCGGGCAACTCCAATTTTTGCCGCAACTGTCCGGCACCAATTTTTGGGAATCCGTCAGCAGCATTCCTTTCATCATCGGTGATTCCAATGCCGTGTTCGTGACGCCGTCCAATCAGACGATGTTTTTCCGCGTTGAGCAGTGATGGATGCGCCGGAAATCCAGCCCAGGCGAGGGCGGGCGGCGGTTGCGGATTCAATGCAATAACCGCGCGAGGCTGTGTCATCTGAAACAGTTTTCATCCGGTTGCCGCCATGCCACTGAAACATTCAACTCCAGCCTCCAAGCGGCTTCTGTCTCCGACCGCGCCCCTGCTGCTCGCGGTTTTCTTTTCCCTGCTCGCGATCCGGGCTTTGGCCGGCTTGAGCATTTCAGAATTTCTCGCCGTCAATGACGGGTTGTTGGCGGACGAAGATTCGGAAAGCCCCGGCTGGATCGAAATTTACAACAGCGGGCCGGGAACGGTGAATTGCAGCGGTTGGCATCTGACGGATGACGCGGGAAATTTGTCGAAATGGACTTTTCCCGCGACGAACCTGCCGTCGGGCGGATATATGATCGTGTTTGCTTCCGGCAAAAACCGGGCGGCGGCCGGGCGGCCCTTGCACGCCAATTTTCAACTGGCCGACGGCGGCGGATATATCGCGTTGGTTCAGCCGGACGGCGCGACCATCGCCAACGCTTACGACGATTATCCGCCGCAGCGGTTCAATGTTTCCTACGGCATCAATGGCGCGGGGGCGCTCCGCTATTTTTCGCCGCCGACTCCCGGCGTTGCGAATGCGCCGGGTTACGCCGGCCTCGTGACGGACGTGCAGTTCAGCGTGCCGCGCGGTTTTTACGACACTCCGTTCACGGTGAGCCTGGCCACGACCAATGCCGGGGCGGCGATTTACTGGACGACGAACGGGGCCATTCCGACGCCGGCCAACGGCACGCTTTACACCGCGCCCATCGTGATCAATGGAAACACCTTTTTGCGGGCGGCCGGCAGTTTGTCCAATTACGTCGCCGGCGTTCCGGTTACGCAAACGTATCTTTTCCTGAACCAGGTGATTCACCAGCCGGACTCGAACGGCCTGCCGAATTTTCCGGCCGTCTGGCAGGCCAGTTATCCGGCCGATTACGAAATGGATCCCAACGTGGTCAACAGCGCGAATTATGGCGCGACCATTGCCAATGATTTGCGATCCATTCCCACGCTGTCCATCGTCAGCACGCATTCCAATTTTTGGGATTCGGCCAACGGCATTTACGTCAAATCCACTTCGACGGGCGACAACTGGGAGCGGCCCGCGTCGGTGGAATTGTTCGACGGCGACAACACGTCGGAATTTCAAATCAATTGCGGCGTCCTGATCCACGGCAATTCCACGCGCGACAACGTGCGGACAGCCAAGCACTCGTTCGCGCTGGGGTTCAATAACGATTACGGTCCGTCCAAACTGCGCTACGACTGGTTCCCAGGTTCACCGGTCAATAAATTCAATAAAATCATCCTGCGCGCCTGTTCGACTGATTCGTGGGCGACGCGGACGGTGGAGCCGCGTTACCGGCCGGCGGATTCCATTTATCTGCGCGACGTTTGGATGCGGGACGCGATGGCGGATCTGGGCTGGCTTTCAAGCCGGAGCAGTTTTGTTCACCTTTACATCAACGGGCTTTACTGGGGATTGTATAATCCGAGCGAGCGGCTGGACGCTTCCTTTTACAGCGCCCACTTGGGCGGCTACGAAAAAGACTGGGACGTATTGGCGGGTGATGAAGCTTACGATGATGCGGAGGTTCGCGACGGAAACAAGGACGATTGGAACGCGATGATGGCGCTGGTCAACGCCGGCGTCACGAGCGAGGCGTCCTATCAGGCGGTGGCCAAACTGGTGGACATTGACAATCTCACCGACTACATGCTGCTGCATATTCTCGGTGAGGCGGAAGACTGGCCCATGCACAACTGGTATGCCGGCCATCGCCGCGCCGATTCAGAGAACGGCCTGCCGGCCACCAAATGGATTTTTCAGGTTTGGGATCAGGAAGTGGTGATGGACCCGGCGGTGTCGCGCAACAAAGTGAACGTGTCTGATGCCGACACGCCGGCGCGGATTTATTCCCAACTGAGCGCGTGGCCGGAATTTCGCCGGCAGTTTGGCGACCGCGTGCAGAAAGACATGTTCAGCGGCGGAATGCTCACGGTCAGCAACAACATTGCCCGGTTGCAAAATCTGGCGGCGCGCATCCATCAGGCCGTGGTGGCGGAATCGGCCCGCTGGGGCGACGCGCGGGAATTCACCATCGGCGTCAATCCCGGCACGGGCAAAACCTTTACGCGCGACGAGTGGTGGGCGCCGGAGCTGCAACTGCTTTACACCAATTACCTGCCGAAGATCAACGGTCTCACCATCAGCCGGCTGCAAAGCGCCGGGCTTTATCCCACGGTCGGCGCGCCGCAGTTCAGCCAGTTTGGCGGCGCCATTTCCAACGGGTTCGCATTGACCTTGACGCAGACCAATGCCACCGGCGCGATCCTTTACACCGTGGACGGCTCGGATCCGCGCATTTATGGCACCGGGCAGGTGGCCCCCGGCGCGCAGTCGTATTCGCAGCCAATCGTCTTGAACGCCACCACCACGGTGCGCGCCCGCGTTTTTAGAAACGGCCAATGGAGCGCGCTCGTGGAGGCGGTTTTTTATCCGCCGCAAGATTTGAGCAAACTGGCGCTGACCGAAATCATGTATCATCCGCCCGACCTCGGCGCGACGAACGGCGATGAATTTGAATTTTTAGAATTGAAAAATTTTGGCACCAACACGCTCGACCTTTCCGGCCTGACTTTCACGAGCGGCATCAGTTTCACCTTCACCAACGGGACGCGGCTGTCGCCGGGGCGGTTTTTTGTGCTGGCGCGCAATGCCGCCGCGTTTGCCGCCAAATATCCCGGCGTGCCGGTGCGCGGCATCTATTCCGGCAAACTGGACAACGGCGGCGAAAAAGTGACGTTGTCCACGGCGCCGGGCGCGACCGTTTTTTCGGTGGCTTACGGCGACCACTATCCGTGGCCGGTGACGCCGGACATCGCTGGCTTCTCGCTCGTGCCGGTGAATGCCGGTGCTTCCCAGGCGCCGGACAAAGGCCCGGCCTGGCGGGCCAGCACGAATCCGGGCGGATCGCCTGACGCGGATGATGCGGCGCCCGCCACGCCGGGCATTGTCATCAATGAAATTCTCACGCACACGGAGCCGCCGCAAAAAGACGCGGTTGAATTGTTCAATCCCACCGCGGCCGATGCAAACATTGGCGGCTGGTATCTTTCCGATGACGCCGGCATCGCGAAAAAATTCCGCATTCCGGACAACACCATTGTTCCGGCGGGCGGCTGGCGGGTTTTTACCGAGGATGACTTTAATCCCACGCCCGGCTTGGGCGCCAGTTTCGCCTTCAGTTCCACCGGCGACGACGTTTTTCTTTTCGCCGCCACCAACAATCAGTTGACCGGCTACAGCGCCAGCGTGGCTTTCGGCGCGCTGTTCAACGGCGCCAGTTTTGGACGTTACGTGAACAGCGCCGGCGAAGTGTTTTATCCGCAACAAACCGCGTTGACTTTGGGCGCGACCAATGCCGGCCCGCGCATCGGACCGGTCGTGCTCAATGAAATCAATTATCATCCCGACGCGGACGGGGACGAATTTGTGGAGCTGCTCAATTTCAGCAGCAATGCGGTTCCGCTTTTCGACAACGCGCATCCGACCAACACCTGGAAGATCAACGGAATCGCCTATGCCCTGCCGACCAATATCACGTTGAACGCATATTCCACGCTGCTGGTGGTGGCCACCAATCCGGCCGGCTTCCGCGCCAAATATGACATTCCGGCCAACATTTTGATTGCCGGCCCTTACGCGGGCCAGCTTTCGGACGGCGGTGAAAATGTGGAATTGCAGGCGCCGGATAATCCGAATGCGGATGGTTCGGTGCCGTATGTGGTGATGGATGCCGTGCAATATAACAACAAATCACCCTGGCCCGCAGCCGCCAATGGCGGCGGCTCCTCGCTCCAACGGATCATGCCCGCGCATTTTGGCAACGAACCGCTCAACTGGGCGGCGGCGACGGCCACGCCCGGACAATTATCAGCGAGCGGCGATGCGGATGACGACAGCCTGCCCGATGCCTGGGAACTGGCGAACCACACGCAAATTTTTATCGCCGATGCAAACGACGATTTGGATCATGACGGATTTTCCAACCGGCAAGAATACTTGGCCGGCACGAATCCCAACGACGCCAGCAGTTTTCTGAAACTGCAACCGCTCCGGGCCGGGCCGGGCAATGTCAGGCTGCAATTTCTGGCCGCGTCCAATCACACTTACAGCGTGCTTTACAAACAATCGTTGTCAGATGCGGCTTGGCTGAAATTAACCGATGTATCGTCCGCTCCGGCTGACCGGGAATTGAGCATCACCAATCCGGCGGGCGGCACGGCGGCGTTTTATCGTCTGACCACACCGGCGCAACCGTGAGGCGAAAATTGTCCGGCGAAGGTTCCCCCATGCACGGTAATTTGCTGAAAATTCCGGTGATTGGTGTAGGTTGCGGCCGGGCATGAAGCCCGCAAAGAAAGGAACAGGTTATGGCCATCAAATTTGAGGAAAAAGCCGGCGGCAAAATCATGGAGGTTTATTTGACCGGCAAGCTGATGAAAGAAGATTACGAGGCGCTGGTGCCGGCCCTGAACCGGCGGGTTCAAGAGCATCATAAAATCCGCCTGCTGGTGGCGATGCACGATTTTCATGGCTGGACGGCCGGCGGCCTGTGGGAGGACACGAAATTTGGGCTGCAACATTGGAACGAAGTTGAACGGCTGGCCATGGTCGGCGAAACCAAATGGCAGCATGGCATCAGCCTGTTTTGCAAGCCGTTCACCACCGCGACCGTCCGCTATTTCGATCAGGAACAGATGGCCGAGGCGCATCAATGGCTGGAGGCCGGGTGAACAATTCGCCTTTTCTGTGAAGGCGGTTCAAATTTTTCACCGGCGCATTCCGGCTTCTTCAGGGCAAATTTATTGGCGCGCATTGTCGCGTTTCGCCGACGCCGCTTGATACAATTGGCCGGCCATGCGAACATGGCCGGCATGACGCGCCGCCGCCGGTAAAATGAAGCTTTGATGAAATGAACGCCGAACTTGCCTCGCTCCTCCGCGATACGTCGCGTTCGTTTTACCTGACGCTGCGCGTGCTGCCGGGCGCGATCCGCCCGCAGATCGGCCTCGCCTATCTGCTCGCGCGCACGACGGACACCATTTCCGACACGGAAATTCTGCCGGTGGCCCAGCGGCTGGCGGCGCTGGGCCGGCTGCGTGACCGGATCATTGGACAGAGTTCCAGCCCGCTGAATTTCGGTGAATTCGCCAAGCATCAGGGTTTGCCCGCCGAGCGGATGTTGCTGGATAAAATCGAGGCCAGTCTCGCCTTGCTGCAGAAGCTGTCGCCGGAAGATTTGAAGCGGGTGCGCGAGGTGCTCACAATCATCACCAGCGGCCAGGAACTGGATTTGCACCGGTTTGGCGGAGTCGCCAACGGAAACATCATCGCGCTGCAAACGGCGGCGGAGCTGGATGATTACACCTATCGCGTCGCCGGCTGCGTGGGCGAGTTCTGGACGAAAATGTGCCGGGCGCATCTGTTTCCGAAGGCGCGGCTGGATGAAAAACAGCTCATGGCGGACGGCGTTCGTTTTGGCAAAGGCCTGCAGCTCGTGAACATCTTGCGCGATTTGCCGGCGGATTTGAAAAATGGCCGCTGTTATCTGCCGGCGCAGCGGCTGGATGAAGCCAGGTTGTTTCCTGAAATCCTGCTGTCGCCGGTGAACGCCGCCAAGTTTATCCCGCTGTTCCACGAATACCTCGACAAGGCGGAGTCGCATCTGGCGGCGGGCTGGAGCTATGTGAACACGCTGCCGTTCGCGCAGTTCCGCGTCCGCCTCGCGTGCGCGTGGCCCGTTTTGATCGGCGGGCGGACGATTGCCACGCTAAGGACGGCGAGCGTGCTGGAATTAAAACAGCGCGTAAAAATCCCGCGCGCGGAGGTGCGGGAAATTTTATTCCGCTCGCTGGCGGCCTGTCCGTTCCCGCCGGTGTGGCGCAAATTGTATTCGCCCGCCGGAAAAGCAGTTGCTTCCCGCTCCGATTTGGCGTAAGAAAGCGTCATGCAGATTTCCAAATTTCCCCTCTGGATTTGCGCGCTCGCGTTATGCGGCGGCATGACGCTCCGTGCTGATGACACCCCCGCACAGACGGCGGCGCGGACGGCCTTGATGCAAAAATTGCAGGCCGTCGAAGGCGCTTCCGCGCCGGCCCCAAGTTCTCCAATTCCCGCTCCTGCGGTGGCTCCGGCTGCCGCCCCGATGGCCGCCGCACCGGTTGATCCGGTGACCGGCGACACTCAGGCCCAGGCGGCGGCCCGGGCGGCTCTGATGCAACAATTACAAGGCCACGGCAGCCCTTCTCCGGCGCCGGCCGCAGTTGCTCTGCCGGAGACTGTGACCGCTCCGGTTCCCGCCCCGGTTCCGGCGGCCGCCGCACCGGTTGATCCGGTGACTGGCGATACTCAGGCTCAGGCGGCGGCGCGGGCGGCTCTGATGCAACAATTGCAAGGCCACGGCAGCTCTTCTCCGGCGCCGGCCGCAGTTGCTCTGCCGGAGACTGTGGCCGCCCCGGTTCCCGCCCCGGCTCCGGCGGCTACGACGCCGGTTGATCCACTGACTGGTGACACTCAGGCACAAGCCCAGGCCCGCGCCGCCCTCGCCCAAAAAATGGCCGACATGGGCATTTCCATGAAACCAAATCAGGCGGCTGCGCCGGCGGCTCCGGTCATTGGCCGGCACGGCGCACCGGCCCCGCAGCCGGTTCCGATGACCGCTCCGCCGCTGCCGGTCAGCGCAGCCCAGGAAGCCAAACTCCAAACATTGCTGTCCAGCTACGAGGCCAACCAGATTTCCCCGGAACAATATCACGAACAGCGCGCGGCGATTCTGGCCGCTCCCTGAAGCCGGTTCTTTCCCACGCCCGCCGGAATTTTCCGGCGGGTTTTTTGTTTTCACCGTTCTTGAACTTTCGCCGCCGAACCCTAAACTCTCCGCGTCATGCATCAATTTCGTTACGTTGGAAACAAACTGTTCTGTGAAGGCGTCGCCGTCGAAACGCTCGCCAAGAAATTCGGCACGCCGCTTTACGTCTATTCGCAGCGCACACTGACGGATCATTTTCAAAAACTCGACACCGCGCTCGCGCCGCTGGACCGCCTGATCTGTTTCGCGATGAAGGCAAATTCAAACCTCTCCGTGATGCGCGCGCTGGCGAACCTTGGCAGCGGATTCGACGTGGTGAGCGCGGGCGAATTGCAGCGCGTCATCGCGGCGGGCGGCGATCCCAAGAAATGCGTTTTCGCCGGGGTGGCGAAGTCGGCGGCGGAAATTGAATTCGCGCTGCGGAAAGGAATTTATGCCTTCAACTGCGAGAGCGAACCGGAAATCATCCGCATCAACCAGGTGGCGGCGCGGTTGAAAAAACGCGCGCCCATCGCCGTGCGGATCAATCCGAACGTCGCGGCCGGGACGCATTCCAAGATCACGACCGGCACCTACGAAAATAAATTCGGCATCCAGTTCGAGCACGTCGAAGCGATCTATGCCCGCGCCAGCAAGCTGAAAAACATCTGGCTGCGCGGCGTGCAGATGCACATCGGTTCGCAGTTGACCGACGTGAAGCCGTTTGAACTGGCCGTAAAAAAAGTTCTGCCGCTTGTCCAAAAATTGGCGGCGAAATATAAGCTGGAATTTTTCAGCCCCGGCGGCGGTCTCGGCATCATTTACCATCCCGCGCTCGCCAGCGGTTCGTCCGAATGGTGGAAATCTTCCGCCGCGAAAGGCATTTTGACGCCCGCCAGCTACGCAAAAAAATTGCTGCCGTTGCTGCAATCGCTGGGCTTGAAAATTCTCATCGAGCCGGGCCGTTTCATCGTCGGCAATGCCGGCGCGCTGATCACGCAGGTGGAATACGTCAAGCGCACGGGCAAAAAAAACTTCGTCATCGTGGACGCCGCGATGAACGACCTCATCCGACCGGCGTTTTATGATTCATATCACGAAATCGTTCCGCTCGTTAAAAAAAGCAGCGCGCCGGTTTCATCCGATGTCGTCGGCGGCATCTGCGAATCGGGCGATTATTTTTGCAAGGATCGTCCGCTGGCCAAAGTCGGCGAAGGCGACCATCTGGCGCTGTTGAGCGCGGGTGCCTACGGTTTTGTGATGGCGAGCAATTACAACACGCGTCCGCTGGCGGCGGAAGTTTTGGTGAACGGCAAAAAATCCGCCGTCGCCCGCGAACGTCAGGCGGTAAAAGATGTTTGGGCGGGCGAAAAAGTTGTGGCATGGTTGAAGTAAAATTGTGAGCGAAGAACATTCCATAGCAGCCTACTGGTCGGACGGCATGAATGAAGACGGCCTGGCCGACTGGGCGCGGCGTCTGCGGGCGCGGCTGCCGGCCAAAAATGTTTCGCTCGGCCTCGTTTTCATGTCGCCGAAATTTTTCCCGCACGCGGAACAAGTTTTGGAAATTCTCCGCGTCCACGCGCAGGTGCCGCTGCTCGCGGGCGGTTCCGGCGCGGGGCTGGTCGCCAACGCGGAGGAGATCGAAAGCGCCGGCGGCCTCGTGCTGGCGCTGTATTCGCTGCCGGGCGCGAAATTAAAAGGCGTCCGCTTTACGCAGGATCAAATCGAGTTGGCGGACGGTGAAAATTTCTGGGCGACGGAAACCGGGGTCGCGCCCAAGGATGTCAACGGCTGGCTGGCGTTCATTGATCCATTTCATCTCGACTCGGAAAGCTGGCTGCGTTCGTGGGAAAAAAGTTATCCCGCGCAGCCGGTCTATGGCGGACTGGCCAGCGGCAACTTCCCCGAACCGCTCACGCAGCTTTACCTCGACGGCGAAGTGTTTGAGGACGGCGGTGTGGCCATCGCGGTCGGCGGCGACGTGACTCTGGCCGGCGTGATTTCGCAGGGCTGCACGCCCATCGGCGAGGCGTGGACGCTGACGCGCGTGGAGCAGAATCTCATCCGCCACATCGGCAACCGGCCCGCCTACGCCGTGCTGAACGAGACGGTGCAGCAACTGTCGCCGGAAGATCAAAAAAAGGCGGCGGGCAATCTCCACATCGGCCTCGTCGTGAACGAATATCTCGAGGATTTTCATCGCGGCGATTTTCTCGTGCGCAACCTGCTGGGCGGCGATCCGAATTCCGGCGTGCTGGTCGTCGGCACGATGCCGCGTCCGGGTCAGACGATTCAGTTTCAACGCCGCGATGCCGCCACGGCGTCCGAAGACATGAACGAACTGCTGGCGCTTGAAAAAATCCGGCTCGCGGAAACGGAGATTTACGGTGGCTGCCTCTTTTGCTGCAATGGCCGTGGCAAAAATCTTTTTGGCCGCCCCAGCCACGATGCCAAGCTGGTGCAGGCGCATTTCGGCCCGACCGGCCTCGCGGGATTCTTCTGCAACGGGGAAATTGGCCCGGTCGGCGACCGCAATTTTGTCCACGGCTTCACCGCCTCGCTCGCATTGTTTGTGAAAAAGGAGACATAATTCGCCATTGCATTTACACGCCAAGCCGCCATCCTCCCTGAAATTTGTGCCTGACGAACATTCCAACTTAAATGTCCCGGCGGCCGGCGCCCGTTCTGCGAACCGCCGTCGCGGCCGTCGCGGTGGCCGTGGCCGCAGCCGTGGCCCGCGTTCCGCCGCCCAGCCGGCGGATGCGCCCGCTGACGAAATTTCCCCGGCCCCGGAGTCAACTGACGCCAACGCCGCGCCCGCCGAAGCGGCGGATCACGCCGACCACGCGGAACAGGAAGCTGAATCCGCCGGTGATTTTCGCGAGCCGCATCCCGAAGCGCCTGACGATTTTGCCTCTCACGAAGCGGAACCAGTGGAAACCCACGATGACGAACCGGCGGCGGAAACGCCTGCTCCAGCCGAACCGGCCCGCGCGCCCGAACCGCCGCGCAACCAGCCGCGCGATCGTCGCCCGGAAGAGCGCCGCCCCGAACGCCGGCCGGAACCGCAACGTCCCAAACCGTGGGTCAAGCCCGCCGATTTCCGCCCCGCCGAAGCCTCGGCCATCAGCCAGGCGGTCGAGCACGCCACGGAAGTGGCCGCATCGCTCAAGCAGATGATTGATCATCTGGACGAAGTGCTGGAACTTGTCGAGGTCGCCGAACGCCAGAAACTCGCCGATGAACGCGAGATTGACGAATTGCGCCGCGCGCTCCGCCGTATCCAGCCGCCGCGCCGCGAACAAGCGCCGCCGCCTGCCCGTGGCCTGCGCCGCGACGAACCCCGGCGCGAACCGCGTGAACAAATCCAGCGTCGCGACGAACCCCGGCGTCCGGCGCCGGAACCGCAAGAACAACCGCCACAGCGCGAGCCGGAACCGCCCGCCGAAGTTGCGCCGCCGGAAAATTCCGAACCGCCGCAAGCGGGCTGAATTTTCTTCCGCGCCATGAACCTCGCGGAAAAACAGGTTGAAATCTCCCGGCAACTGGCCGCGTTGAAAAACGGGCAGGATCGCCTCGCGCGGCTGGTTGAACGCGCCAAAAAACTTCCGCCGCCCGCGCCGGAACTGCGCGTTGACGCCAATTTGATTCCCGGCTGCCTCGCCCGGCTCTGGTTCGCCCCGTGCTTCCGCGACGGCAAATGTTTCTTCACCTGCGATTCAGATTCGCTCGTTGTCAAAGCCATCGCCGTCCTGCTCTGCGATTTTTACAGCGGTCATGCGCCCGCCGAGATTCTCGCGCACAGCCCGGATTTCCTTGGCACGTTCGGCATCACGCAGCATCTCACGCCGAACCGGCGCAATGCGCTTTCCAAAATCTGGGAGCGCATCCGGCAGTTTGCCGAAGCCAACGTGAAATGAATTTTTACGACGCGCACAATCATTTGCAGGACGGCCGTTTCGCCGGTCGTCAAAGCGAATTATTGGCGACGTGCGAAAAATCCGGCGTTGCCCGCGTGGTCGTGAACGGCACCTGCGAAAGCGACTGGTCGCAAGTCCTCGCGCTCGCCCGCGAAAATAAAATGGTGCTGCCCAGCTTTGGCTGTCATCCGTGGCATCTGGCCGAACGCACGCCGGACTGGCTGAAAAATTTGGAGAAGTTTTTCGATGAAATTCCCGGCGCCGTCGGCGAAATCGGCTTGGATCGCTGGAAGCCGGGCTTGCCTTACGAAGAACAGGAAGCAGTTTTTCTCGTGCAATTGCGTCTGGCGACGGAACGCAATCTGCCCGTCAGCATCCATTGTTTGCAGGCGTGGGGCCGGCTGCATGAATTGCTGCGCGAAAATCCGCGACCGACGCGCGGCTTCGTGCTGCACAGTTTTGGTGGCCCGGCGGAAATGATTCCCACCTTCGCCAAACTCGGCGCATATTTCAGTTTCCCCGGCTACTATTTGCACGAACGCAAATTGAAGCAGCGCGAAACTTTCAAGCACGTTCCCGCCGACCGGTTGCTGATCGAAACCGACGCGCCCGACCAGCCTTTGCCCGCCGGCAAAATTTTATTTCCGCTCGCCGATGAAAACGGCCAGCCGTTGAACCATCCGGCAAATCTACCCGCCATCTATTCCGGCCTCGCCGAATTTTTGGGCGAAAATTTGGAATCGCTCGCCGCGTGCGTCGAAGAAAATTTTCTGCGTGTGTTCGGCGGATTGCGACAAACTTGAACAGAAGATAACGAAGAGAACAAAGACAAATTTCGCTTCGTTTCCTTGGTTTGCTTCTGTGAGAAATTTGTCAGATAAATTTGCGGCGCTCTGCCGAGACGCCGCTACAAAACGACAATTTTCCGCACGACAATTTCCACTGCCCGCGCTGGTTAAACTGGTTGACAACGCCTGCCTAAAGATTAGCGTTGCCTCCATGAACACAAAGGAATTTGGCAGAACTTGGGTTCTACCCACTTCTCCTTAACCATCTGTTAGGCTGCAAGACGCGCTATGATAAATACTAAAGCACTACCATTAGTTATCGCTTTTTTTGTTTTTATTGCGTGTGTTCCAATCGGACTCGTTCGTCTTGGCGTTGATGTTTGGAATTATTACCATCCTGACGTTGCTGGTGGGCCGAAGATTTTTCACGACCATCATGGACTTGGCATGGTCTTGATTGGTTTGGTTTTGTCGGCCATTTTTGTTTTGTGGTTTTGGTTAGTTAATAAACGATAGCATGAGATTGCTGCCTAACACCGCGCTGGAGCCAACGATGTCTGCCCCTTGCGGTTGGACGTTGGCGGGCGGTTCGCCAGTCGGCGGCACGGACGGCGGGTTTTCCCCGACATCGTGGTTCAGCTTTGGATCGTTGGGCTGTCTTGAGCTATGAGCATTCGAGCATACAAAATCACCGTTGTTGTGATGCTCGGTGTTATATTATTTCTTGGTTGGTGGTGTATCCATTTATTGAGACAGGAGATTTCAGCTAGGTTTATCGACCAGCAGTGCATGATCACACAGGACATGATTGACCATCCGAGCGGCGGTTTCGTGCCCGAAGGTTTAGCCATCCGTCTGGATTTCTTGATGGGTTATTATGACCATTACAGCAAACCGTTGGCTGGTTCACCTATAGAGTGGATGGTTCAGCGTGATTACCAGCAGACGTTGACGAATGCGGTGGCTTTGTTTCGGAGCCAGACCACGAATGATTTCGGCAGTGATCCGCAGGCATGGATTCAGCATTATGACAAGTGACGGCAGCCTAACACCCGCACTGAAGTCAATGCCGACTGTCTCTTGAGTTTATGAATGGTTGAGTTACACAATAATTATCAAGCCAGCGAAGTTGCTCGCTCCGTCGGCAATCAATTTCCCGCAATTTTTCTTACAACAATTCCCGCCGCCGCGAAACCAAAAGTTCCCGTCACAAACGTCGCCGAGCCGAGGCCGCCGTTGCAATTCAGGCGCGTGCCGTCTTCTGATTCAGCGCGCGTGGCGCAAACCGAGCCGTCGGACTGCGCGAACACGGGCGGTTCGGCGGAAAAAACGCAGTCAATGTTCATCGGCGAACCGTCAGTGGGAAAATGAAATTCCTTCCGCAGTTTTTTGCGGACTTCGGCCAGCAAACGGTCGTGTGACACTTTGGCCCAGTCGGCGACGCGAATTTGCGTGGCGTCGCGCCGCCCGCCCGCGCCGCCGCAACTCACAACGGGGATTTTTTTCTCGCGGCATTTTGCCAGCAGCAAAACCTTGTTCGTCACGCTGTCAATCGCGTCGAGGATATAATCATAACGTGCTTCCGGCAGCTTGCGGGAAGAACTATCTGAAATTAGATCTGTCGGCGGGACGCCGACAGCACGTTGTTGTGGGGCGAGCAGTTCTTCGGCGGTTTGGGCGTTGAAAAATTTTTGTTCCACTTCGACGCGACATTCGGGATTGATGGCGCGGATGCGTTCGGCCATGACTTCGACTTTGGCGCGTCCGACGGTTTCGGTGAGCGCGTGCAACTGGCGGTTGAGGTTGGTCACACAGACCTCGTCCAAGTCCACGAGCGTCAGCGCGCCGACGCCCGAACGCGCCAACGCCTCCGCCGCCCAGGTGCCCACGCCGCCGATGCCGACGACGCAGACATGCGCGGCGCGGAGTTTTTCCAATCCGTCCCGGCCATAAAGCCGGGCGATGCCGCCAAATCTGGTTTCAAAATCACTCATGTGAGTTCAAAGAATTTTTAACCACAAATGAGCTAAACACATGAAATAAAATTCCCGTGGTTTAGCGAGCCAACTGTTCGCGGAGGATTTGCGGGTCATTCGTTGGTGTCTGGCAGGCGGTGCCGGTGCAGACGTGCGCGGCGGTGTCGTCTTTGGACGGCAGCGTTTTGGCGAATGGTTCAACTGCGCCCGCATTGCCGAGAACGATTTTGTTCGGCTGATAAACCGAGTGCGTGGCGGCAAGCAGGTTGTGAAAATTTTTAGAGTTCGCGTCGCCAGTGATGACGATGCGGCGCGGTTCTTCCAGGGAAAAATCCAGCGCCTGCAACAGGCAGGCCAGGCCGGTGGGCTGTGCTTGCAGGCGCGCGGCGAACAAATGTAGCGTGGCTTCGGCAGGCCGCTTGAAATCCTCGCGGCCGGTGATGGCGGCGAGTTTTAGCAGCGCGAGCGTGGCGATGGAATTGCCGCTTGGTTCCGCGCCGTCGTAATCATCTTTTACGCGCAAAATTAAATCGTCCGCGTCCGCCGGACTTTGCCAGAAACCGCCGTTGGCCGGATCGTAAAATTTCGCGAGCAGCGCGTCCGCCAATTCAATCGCAAAATCCAGGTGCGCCGGATTTAGCGTCGCCTCGTAAAGTTCAATGACACCGGCAAGATAAAACGCATAACCTTCGAGCAACTGCACGCGGTCGCGCTCGCCATCGCGCCAGCGATGGAACAACGTGCCGCCGGCATCTTGCCGGAAGTTCTGATTATGAGTTTGATCTGCCGGCAAGATGCCGGCAGCACGTTGCCAGAGTTTTTTGCGAATAAATTGCAAATTTTTTTCCGCCGCCGCCAAATACTTTTCCTCGCCTAAAACGATTCCCGCCCGCGCCAATGTGCCGAGCATCAGGCCGTTCCATGACGCGAGAATCTTGTCGTCCAGATGCGGGCGAATGCGGGTGGCGCGGACGGCGAGCATCTTGGTTTTGGCGGACGCGAGCAGTTCCAAATCGGTAGGGCTGACCTGCTGGTCAGCCTGGCCGCGCGGCAACGCGGCCCCACCAATGGGATTCACCACGCTCAACACGTTCAGCCCCGGCAGCGGGTTCGGGTGGCTGTGATCCACGAAATTACCTACCTTCGTGATGCCATAATATTTGGTGGCGACGTTGAATTCTTCCGGCGTCAAAAGCTTGGAAAGTTCGTCATGCGTCCAACAATAGAATTTTCCTTCCTGGCCTTCACTGTCGGCATCCTCGGCGGAATAAAATCCGCCGTCAGGGCCGGTCAGGTCGCGCAGCACGTAATCCAAAATGTCACGGGCGGTGGCGGCGAACGAGGTGTTGTGATGCGTGCTGTGTGACGCGCGATTCGAGGCCAGATGCGCGTCGAGATACAACTGCGCGAGTTGCGCGTTGTCGTAGAGCATTTTTTCAAAGTGCGGCACGAGCCATTGGGCATCCACAGAGTAGCGGGCAAAACCGCCGCCGAGCTGGTCGTGAATGCCGCCCGCCGCCATTTTCTCGCAGGTGTGTAAAACCATTTCCGTCGCCGTGGCGTCGTTGAAACGGTTGGCGGCGCGCAACACGAAGACGGGAATGCCGGGCTGCGGAAATTTTGGCGCGCCGCCGAAACCGCCGTTGATGGCATCGTAAGATTCCTGAAAAATCGTCGCCGCGCGCTTGAGCGTTGCGGGCGTGAGCGGCAGGTTTTCCTTCACGTCGCGCGTGGTGAGCTGTTCCAGTCGCGTGTGCAATTCGTCGGCGCTGGCGACAATTTCCGTTTTGCGCTCCGCCCACAGCCCGGCGATTTGCTGGAGCAGTTGCAGAAAACTTGGCCGGCCGTGGCGCGGTTCCGGCGGGAAATAAGTGCCGCCGAAAAATGGCTTCAAATCGGGCGTGAGAAAAACGCTCATCGGCCAGCCGCCGCCGCCAGTCGTGGATTGCACGAAGGTCATGTAAATCTTGTCCACGTCCGGACGCTCCTCGCGATCTACTTTGATGCTGACGAAGTGTTCGTTGAGAAATTTCCCGATTTTTTCATCCTCAAACGACTCGCGTTCCATCACGTGACACCAGTGGCAAGTCGAATAGCCGATGCTCAGGAAAATCGGTTTATCTTCCGCGCGCGCTTTGGCGAACGCCGCGTCGCGCCACGCGAACCAGTCCACGGGATTGTGCGCGTGTTGCAGCAGGTAAGGCGATTTTTCCTGGGCGAGCGAGTTGGTGTGTTTGGCAGACATCAACGGCAATTTGCCGCAAAACCGGGAAGGCGGCGAACAATTTTGCGTCGTCTCGCAAGCGCGGCTGCGCTAGGCTGAAATCATGTTGTCGTTGAAACCGTGGCGGGCGGAGGCCGTGATCCAATTCATCGCGGGCGTGTTCGTCTGCCTGGGTCTTGGCGTCGTGACGGTGATGGGACTGCGGCAGGCGGGGGTGGCGGCCTTTCAGTCGCCGGACAGTTTTGCCTGCGTGCTGGCGGCGACCTTGAGTTTTCAAGGGGCGACCTGGATTCTGATTTTCCTCTTCCTGAAATTTCATGACGTGGACTGGCGCGATGCATTTGGCCTGCGCGATGCGCATTTGTCCCGTTCCCTCGCGCTGGCGGTCGGCGTGGTGGCGGTGATGTTGCCCGTCGTGCTCGGTTTGCAGTGGGCTTCGGTGCAGGTGCTGGGCAAACTGGGCTGGCAGCCGGAAGAACAGCGCGCGGTGGATTTGCTGGTGAACGCGGGTTCCGGGTGGCTGCGCGTTTATCTGGCGTTTTTCGCGGTGGTGCTGGCTCCGGTCGCCGAAGAATTTATTTTTCGCGGCATGTTGTTTCCGTTCGTCAAGCAGCTCGGCTTTCCGAAACTGGCGTGGATCGGCGTCAGCCTGCTCTTTGCGTTCATCCATCTGAACGCGCCGACCTTCGTGCCGTTGTTTGTGCTGGCGCTGGCATTGACCTGGCTTTACGAAAAAACCAACTGCCTGCTCGCCTCCATCACCGTTCATAGTTTGTTCAACGCCACCAACCTGATCATCCTCTTTCTGCAAACCCGATGAACGAATTTGAACTCATCGCGCGCCTGACAAAATCGTTGCCGGCGAATGAAACCGTCGTGGCCGGCGCGGGCGACGACTGTGCCGTGCTGGATTTGGGAGTGCCGGAAAAACTGATCTTGTTCAAAACGGATGCGGTGGTCGAAGGCATCCATTTCACCCGGGAAACACCGCCGGAAAAAATCGGACGCAAGGCGCTGGCGCGCTGCTTGAGCGACATCGCGGCGATGGCCGGGACGCCGACTGCGGCACTGGTGACGATTGCATTGCCGAAAGAGTTCGACGCAGATTTCATCGCGCAGATTTATGACGGCTTGAATGTGCTGGCGGAAAAACATGGCGCGGCGATTGTCGGCGGTGAGACAACGACGAATCCTGAACGGATTTTGATTTCGGTCGCGCTGCTCGGCACGGTGGCGCGCGGAAGACTAATTTTGCGGAGCGGCGCGAAAGTTGGCGACGCGATTTTTGTGACAGGCGAACTCGGCGGTTCGCTGGCGGGCAAGCATCTGGATTTCGAGCCGCGCCTGGAAGAGGCGCGCTGGCTGGCGGAACATTTTTCCATCCACGCGCTGATGGATTTGAGCGACGGACTGGCCGGCGACCTGCGGCACATCACCAACGCCAGCCAGGTCGGTGCGGTGTTGCTGAAAGCGGCCTTGCCCGTTTCTCGCGCAGCAAAGGCGCGCGCGAAAGAAAGTTCCACCGCCAAGCCGGCGGCGCTGGCAGCGTTGACGGACGGCGAGGATTTTGAACTGCTGTTCACGCTGGCCGGCAAGGACGCGGTGAAGCTGCTGGATGCGTGGCAGGAGCGTTTTCCCAACGTGAAGCTGACTTGCATCGGGAAAACCGTCGCGGGCCAGGGTGTTTTGCTGCGCGATAAAACCGGCTCCCACCAACTCCCGGTGCAAGGCTACATTCATTTTAGCCCTCCCGAAACCAGCCTGCCACTAGACAATGATGGGAACTGACCCCTTCTTGGGATTCTTGGGGAAAAGTTAAATGTCTGATTTGAACATCGCGGCAATGACGGCGGCATTCACGGTGTAATGCGGGTCAAAGCAAAAGCCAGTTTGTTTGGGCGGCAGATGGAATTGCGCTAAAATGGCGGTTTTGATTTTGGGTTTGGCCAGCGAGCGGTCGAAATACACGGTGAACTTTTTGGTTCGCCGCCGATATAGCACGCGGCCCCGGGGGATTTCTATGTAGCCGGTGGCTTGTAGTTCCGGGAATTGCGCCTGAAACTGGGGCCAAACTTGGACATGGTCTTGCGGGCCGTTGACGATGCTCTCAAATTCTTCGGCTTGGGAAAGAGAGGTGACATCTGCCAGCAATCGTCCCTGCCACCACCAAAAAATACCGACCGCTGATTCACGGGTTGGCTTCGGAGGACTTTTTCGCACGCCGGCTTTGCGTTTATCGTTGGGATTAGCTAATTTGGCCATTAACAGCTTTCCAGCATTTTGCCAAATGCCATTTCAATCTTTGTCTAGCAGGCCGTCCCATGTATGTGAACACTGAAGAAAAATACACATAACATTTGTGGCCGTTAAGGCTTGCTTTATGACATCCGAAGTCATCGTCGAAATCCTTTTCCAGATCAACATTGAGTTCTCGGGCCAAAATTCGCGATGCTTCTGCATTGGCAACAAGAATCAATTTCGGTTGCAAACTTGAGATTAGCTCAACCGAAAGTTTTAATTGCCCGGCTTCAAAATCCTTTAACTTTGTATTTCGTGTGCCAGTGTAAATCTGGTCAATAAATCCATCTTGGTCGGTCTGCCTCCAAAAAAATAAATCCACATAGGAAGCATTAGCTTCAAGAAATTCTTTAATTTCGTTAAATTCATCATAGTAAGAGTATTCGCCACGAGCGCATGACTCGATTTCTGCCGCTATTTCCATTTTGAAATTTTGCCTGTTTCTCCAAAGAAAATAGTCCGGATAACTTTCGTATATTGCGGGAAAACGCTGTTCTAAGAAACGCACTTTGTTTTTTCGAGGCAAAGCTGGATTTAATCCAACGAAAAGCAATTCGCCATTGTCCATTTCTGGATATTGTGACGGCATATATACTTCGGCGTTGTTTTCAAAATTTTGACTCTCCCATAGGTCTATGACCGCTTTATTTATACTTTCAATTGCGTTCATGGTTTTTATTTTCACTCAAAGTTATAACACTGAAATGATTGTTTGTGATTTAAAACAACCCCATTCGCTGATAGTGTAGTTCGTCACGCGGGAACGGATCGGTTTCGCGCCAGCCTTCCTGTTTGAGGTCAGCGAGGATATGCTGGCGGGCGGCTTCGGCAGCTTCCGCGCCCCATAACTGGCGCACTTCGGCAATCCCGGCCAAGTGGTGCCGCTTCTTGCGGTGCCTCATGCCATACGGCGGTTGCCCGGCAAATTCATCCAGCCAGCGATGCACCTCGGCATACGGCTGGCCAAACCGCTGCCGGGCTTCTTCACAATGTTGGTCAAACGCGGGCATGAAATCCTTAACGGCGAATCACGGCGTTTCTGCTTTTTTGACCGGGTGGTGCAACAATTCAGGCTGGGCCAGCAAATATGCGATGGCACTCCCGGTTCGGTCAATGCCCGCGCTGCAATGGGTGAGCCACGGGCCGGGCAGTGGAGCGAGAGCCGGGCCGAGTTGGCGCAACTTGCCGGCGGTCAGCGGCGGCGCTTTATGATCGGTGGCCGGAAGATGGGTGACGGTGAATCCGGCGCTGGCATATCGTTGCAGCAGGTCAATGCCGTGTTGGCCGTAGAATTTTGTTAATTCACGTTTACTCAGCAGGCAGATGATGGAGCGAACGCCCATCGCTTGCACCCGGTCGGTCCATTCGGAAACAACCACCTCCAGCGCCCGGTCATCCCACCAACCAGGCCGACTGCTGCGGGCCAGCACGCCAGGCTTTACCCATTCAATTTTATCTTGGCTCATGTGATTGGCTTTGAATCTAATTAGAATTTGAAACGACGTCAGCCCTTAAACCCCATCTGTGGCTCGGTGATCGGCCATTCCGGCTGGCAACTGCCGTGATAGATTTCTGCCAGGGAATAACTGGCTTGTTCGACGAGGGACAGATTTTTTGCCGCTGCCAGTTTCTTTGCCTGCGCTGCGGTCAGGCGCGGGAACTCGCGGTAAGCCACCAACTGACCGGGCCGGGTTACGGCGGAATCCATCCGGCTAAATTCGCAATTCAGAGTGCAAATCAGATGTAATTGCAAAAAATCACCCAGCAGACCATCGCCGGCATTGAGCAAATCGGCCACTTCGGTCGCATTGTCCGATCCGCGTTTCATCAGGAAATGTTCAGCGTCCTCTAAAATGATCACCAGTTTGTGGGCAGGATTCCGCCGTTTCTGATCCAGCCAAAACGAAACTGCCTCCGGCGCATTGAGAATCCAAGCGACTTCAACGGCATGAAGAGAAACCGATGCGTGAGCTGAAGCGTCACCATCAATTTGCGCAAGTAGGTCGTTTTCCCGGTGCCTGGCGACCCACGCAGAATGGCGACGCCCTGCGCGCGTTTGGAAATGTGTCCGACAAAGGTATTATGCCAGAGCAAAAAATCAGTGCCGTAATGGAGTTCCAATTCCGGTTCGATAATGGCTTCCACGTCCGGTAGATTGACTGAGGTCGTATCAAGAGAACCAGTGGCATGGTCGCTGGTAATGATGAAGAAATGCGGTTCACGCGTTGCCTCTGGCAACGCATATTGAGCATGAATTTGCTGCAATTGGGTTTCGGCCTCCGACTGGGTTTCCGCGTAAACGGTAATTTGTCGGAAGCCGATACTGGCAAAGGCGGTTAGGGAGAGCCGATATAGATCGGTTTGCACTTCAAAGTTTAAAGCTTTGACCTGGACTTCGCCTGGCCGGGCGATTCCGTGGGAAAACACCAGCTTCTCAACCATTTCACGCTGCGCTTTGGCGGTGTTGGTTTTACCGTGGAAGCTCCGGATGAACAGTGAATTCTTCCGAAAATGGCGGGTGAGAATGAAGGCATCGAAGTTATCTGGCCCGACGGATTGGGCGAGATCAATTTGTATGACATCCACTAAATCGTGGCTGTAATTTTTTCTTTGTGAGGGCATAGAATCTAATTCGGACGGCAGAGTGTCATGCGTGTAATTCTATCATGGAACTACGCGACGATTTTATTTTGAGGCGCTGACGATTCAGTCAATTCGCAGAGTTCTTTTTCCAGAGCCTGAATGATGTCCACCATTCCTTGGGTGTCTAAACCGCAGTATTCCGCCAAGTCATGGCGGACGCGCTCGCGTTCTTTCGCTGGCACATTGCCATACGTCACTCGCAAAAATTCGCGGCTGGCCGTGCCGCCTTCTTGAATCGTCAATCCTTGGTAGCTTTTGCCGGTTAATGCCGGGAGCACCGCCTTCATGGACGCGCTCCCGTTTTGGGCCGGGTGGTAGTAACGAAACCCCCGGAATGGCAGCAGTAAATCAACGATGCGAGGCAGCACCGTTTTTAGCCAGGGCTTGAATTCTGGCAATAATTTTCCGCCTTCTTTTAAGCGGGAAGTTTCAAAGCTGGCGTTGTAAACCACCACCGAGCCGGTGGCCGGCAAATCGTCGCGCAGTTGCCGCATGAATTTAGGGCGGGGATCAGCCGTGCCCGCCGCCAGAAATTGGCAATGTTCCAACGGGGCATTTTTTGAACGCAGGACATGCAGAGAATACTGAAATGGAATTTGCTGATAGGGGCGCGAATGATCATAGCGCGGCACGGCGGGGCCGATGGTTTCAAAATCCAGAAAGCTGATGGGGTATTCCAGTTGTGACAAAAACGCTTTGATGGCTAGCGGATCAACGTGGGCCTGACCGGAAATCAGTGCCGAGCGCTGAATGGCTTGGTTGTTGGTCAATTTAACGTCGGCGGGAATATCGCTCAGGAGTTGAATTCCTTGTTTTAAAAAGGCGAATCCCTTCGCGCCGCCCCGGTAAAGCGTGAACACACTGGCTTCGGGCAAAAAATCCCAGCATTGATCCCGTAACGGACAGGCATAAGGCGCATCGCAGTGCTTTCCAATTTGGATGGTTGGTGATTCAGGAAGACTGATCGTTTGCGCCATTTGTTCAAGTTTGTCCGCGATTAGTTTGGAACTGGTTACGGCCTCGACCGTTACATCTTTGAAAACGAAAAAATCCTTGGGAACAACCGGGCCGACCCGAACGAAATCCGCATTGATATGACACAGGTAGCAGCGCCGAATCTTCAGCCCCGCATTTGCCAATACCCAGACCTGAAACGCCAAATCTTCCACATGCACTTCGTTCAGACCGGTTGTGCTTTTGACTTCGATGATGTCCCAGGCCCCGTTTGGAGCTGGATTAAGGATGTCCACGCGGCAAATGCCACGATTAAATATAAATGCTGCCTCGAACAGTGGCTTTCGTTTACGAAGTGCCGCTTGAGTTAGCGCAATGACTGCCTCAAAAGCAGTTGCGTCGTCGCCAATTTTGAGGCCATCTGGAAATAGCTTTTGGGCCAGTGCTCCGACTTCATGCCCTTGATCGAAGCCGGCTTGCATGGCAGCGTCGGCTTCGGGAATTAGATGCTTGGTATGGCAAGCGTGTCAGAGCAATTTGGGACATTGCAACCCGTTTAGAAATTTGGATTTGGAAATATTCATTTGGCCCAATTTGAAAAACACCGGGTTAAAGCTGCCAGACAAAGCCAACTTCGTTTTTACTCTTCTACTATACCGAAATTCGAACCAAGTGTAAAAAATAGGGAACGATAACGCTGAAAATTTATTTCCGAATATTTTCTAAAAACTGGTTTACAATTCAAATATGCTCGTTTTAGAAGCCAAAATTTGTGCTGGCGTGAAAACCACGCATGCTGGTCGGGAAAGATACAGTTGGAAAAGAGGTCAAAAAGGGTCAGAGTTTGCCGATGCGGTTTATCATGTGATGAATCGCGGGAATCGGCGTGAGAAGATTTTCCAGGATGATGCGGACCGGGAGTTGTTCCTCGCAACACTGGGCGAGGGTTGCGCCAAGACGGGCTGGGAGGTTCATGCCTTTTGCCTGATGCCCAATCATTTTCATCTGGTGTTGGAGACACCCCAGCCCAATCTGGTGGCGGGCATGAAATGGCTGCTGGGCACTTACACGGCGCGGTTCAACCGGCGGCACCAGCTGTCCGGGCATCTGTTCTGCGGGCGTTACAAGGCGTTGCTGGTGGCTGGCGGGAACGCGGGTTATTTGCGGACGGTTTGCCGGTATGTGCATCTGAATCCGGTGCGGGCCAAGTTGACCGGGCCGACGGCGGCGTTGCGCGAGTTTCGCTGGAGCAGTTTACCGCTTTATCTTGAGCCGCCCGGAAAACGTCCGGCCTGGCTGCGGGTGGACCGGGTGCTGGGCGAGGAGGGCATTCCCAAGGACAGCGCGGCGGGGCGCCGGGAATTTGTAGCGGCTTGGTCGGAGGCCGACCTGAAGATGCGTAAAAAGGGCGATCTGGCGAAGGTCGAAATCGCCGGCCGGTTGCGGCGGGAAACGACAATGACCTTGCGGTGGATTGCCATCCGGTTGACCATGGGCAGCGTGGCGTATTTGAACAACCGACTCTATCTGGCGCGCAAGCAAGAAAAGTAGTCAATAACTGACCCCTTCTTGAAACCCAAGCGGAACAAGCCGAAGCCATCTTCTCCCGGCCAACGCCGGCAGGAAACTCCGATTTCACCGGCCCGCCGCCGCTGGTTCCGGTTCGCGTTGCTCATCGGGCCGCTGTTGTTGGTGATGATTTTGGAACTGGGGCTTCGGCTGGCCGGATACGGTTATCTGACGAACTTTTTTCTGCCTGCGCGCCAAGGCGGCCGTGCCATGCTTACCGACAATCCCCAGTTTGGTTGGCGGTTTTTTCCGCCGGAAGTCGCCCGCGCACCCCGGCCTTTGTTTCTCGCCGCTCACAAGCCGCCCGGCACGGTTCGTATTTTTGTGTTCGGCGAGTCGGCGGCGATGGGCGATCCGGAACCAGCTTACGGCTTTGCCCGGCAGCTTGAACGGATGCTTCAGGCGCGGCATCCGGGCCAGGCCATTGAAGTCATCAACGTGGCGATGACCGCGATCAACTCGCATGTGATCCGGGAAATCGCGAAGGATTGCGCGCCGCATGAAGGCGATTTCTGGTTGGTCTATGCGGGCAACAATGAAGTGATCGGCCCTTTTGGCGCGGGCACGGTTTTCGGGCGGCAGGCGCCGGCTCTCGCGGCGGTGAGACTTGATCTGGCGCTCAAGACCACGCGCATAGGGCAGCTTTTTGCCCGGTTGATTCCACGTTCGGAAAAGCCGGAAAACTGGGAAGGGCTGGAATTATTTTTGGGCCAGCAGGTGGCCGCCGAAGATCCGCGCCTGAAAAACGTCTATGCCAATTTTGCCGCCAATCTGGCGGACATCGCCGGGCGGGGTCGGCGTTCGGGTGCCACGGTTTTGTTCACCACGGTTCCCGTCAATCTGCGGGATTGCCCGCCGTTTGCCTCGCTTCATCGTCCCGGATTGCGGCCCGAAGAACTGGCCGGCTGGGAAAAAAATTTTATCGCCGGAAAACAGGCGCAAAGTGAAAGCCGGTTTGACGAGGCGCTGGCCGATTATCAGAACGCGGCCAAAATTGACGATCAGTTTGCCCAACTGATTTTTCAACGCGCCACCTGCGAACTGGAGTTGAAACAAACCGCGGTCGCGGAGGCGGATTTCCGGCGCGCGCGCGATTTGGACACGCTCCGATTTCGGGCGGACTCCCGCATCAACGAAATCATCCGCCAGGTGGCCGCCGCCCAGGACGTTCCGCTGACCGATGCGGAGCAGCAGTTCGACCGGGAGCCGGCGGGCGTTCCGGGCGACGACTTGTTCTACGATCATGTTCATCTGAATTTCACCGGCAACTACCGGCTGGCCGTCGAGTTTGCCAACGAGTTGGAAAAACATTGGCCCGGCGCGTCATCTTCCGCCGCGCCGTGGCCGGCCGAGGCCGAGGTCGAACGCCGTCTCGCCTTCACCGATTTTGATCAACGCCGCGTGGACGCGGTGATGCGCGCCCGGTTGCAACAACCGCCGTTCACGGCCCAGAGCAATTTTCGTGCGCGCGATGAGCATTGGCGTGAAACCATCGCCGCCTTGTCCGCTCCGCCCGCCGCCGACAGTTCCAATTACGAAGCCGCCATCGCGCTGGCTCCCGATGACTGGGTGCTGCACGCGGATTTCGCGCAACTCTTCGAAGCGGCGGGGGACAATTCCCGCGCCACCGAACAATGGCTCGCGGTGACGCGGCTGCTGCCGCATTCCCCGGAAGCCTGGGACAATCTCGGCCGGCTCGCCCGCCTCGCCGGCAACTTGGAGGCCGCTGCGGGCTATCTTAAAGAAGCGCTGAAACAACAGCCGGATTCGGTGGAGACGCTCACGGAATCCGGCATCTTGGAAGCCAGTCGCGGAAACACGTCGGACGCGCGCCGGCAATTTCAGGCGGCGTTGCGCCTGCGCCCCGGTTTCAGCCCCGCCCGGGTAAATCTCGGTCTGCTTCTTGCCCGCGCCGGCGATGCCGCCGGCGCGGCCGCGCAATACCGCGAGGAACTTCGCTGGCATACGAACAATGTGGACGCCCGCATCAATCTGGCCAACCTGCTCAACACCCGGGGGCAAACCAGCGAGGCGCTGGCTTTGTATGAACAGGCGGTCGAACTTCAGCCGGAAAATGCCATCGCCCGTTACAATTTCGGCCGGTTGCTGGCGGCCGGCAACCGGCCCGCCGAGGCGGTCACAAATTTCACCGTCGCGCTTCGGCAACGGCCCGGCGTGGCGGAAATTCATTACGAACTCGGCAACGCCTTGGCGCGTCTCGGACAGGACGCGGACGCGCTGGCCCAGTTTGCGGAAGCTGTGCGCCTCAAACCTGACTATGTGGACGCCCGGTTCAACTACGGCGTGGCCCTGGCGCGCAGCGGACGTTATGCTGAAGCGGCGACAGAGTTTCGGGAAACTCTCCGGTTGCGCCCGCAGCATCCGCTGGCGCAAAAGATGTTGAACGAAGTTTTGCACACGCTGCCTACGGATCGGGCGGCGGCAAAAAATTGACTGGAACAGGAATCACTTGGAAACCATTTCACACAACCCGGCGGAAACGGAAAAGCTGGGCGAGCAGTTTGGCCGCGCGGCGCGGCGTGGATCGGTCATCGCGTTGAGCGGCGACCTGGGCGCGGGCAAGACGCAGTTCGTGCGCGGGCTGGCGCGCGGGCTGGGGATTTCCAGCCGCGTGCATTCGCCGACGTTCACGCTGGTCAATGAATACGGCGGCGGCCGGCTGAAACTGTTTCACTTGGATTTGTATCGCCTGGAAACTCCGGGGCAAATCTTGAGCGCGGGCATCGAGGAGTATTTGAAACCGGACGGCGTGAGCGTCGTTGAATGGGCGGAACGGATCGCCGGCTGCCGGCTGCCGGCTGCCGGTTTGCAAAATGTAAAAATTGAAATCTTGAACGAATGGGAACGGAAAATAATTTATGACGATTTTGGCGCTTGAATTTTCCTCGGCGCGGCGCAGCGTGGCGCTGGCGCGCGGCGGCGCTGTCGTGGCCGAAGCCGCGGAGCAGACCGGCAGCCGGGCGACGAATGCGTTCGGAATGATCGAACAAGTGATGACGGCGGCGAAAATTTCACGCGAAGAGATTGAAGTCATTGCGGTCGGGCTGGGACCGGGCAGCTACACGGGCATCCGCGCGGCCATCGCGGTGGCGCAGGGCTGGCAGCTGGCGCGCGGCGCAAAACTGCTGGGCATCGGCAGCGCGGAAGCGCTGGCGGCGCAGGCGCAGGCGGAGAAAATTTTTGGCCGGGTGAACACGGTGATTGACGCCCAGCGGAACGAGTTTTATCTGGCGGCCTGGGAAATTTCCGAAACGTCACGCGCGGCCGTCGCGCCGCTGAAAATTGTGACGGCGGCGGAAATGGCAACGCGGCGGGCGACGGGCGAAATTTTGGCCGGCCCGGAACAATCCGCGACCTTGTTTCCATCGGCGGCGACGGTGGCGCAACTCGCCGCCGGTCGGACTGATTTTACGGCCGGGGAAAGATTGGAACCGATTTATTTGCGCGAAACGAATTTTGTAAAAGCCAGCCCAGTCAGACCGGTTTGAAAAGGTTCAATCAGATTTCGGCCTGTTGCCAAACAGCAACGCCAGCCAGCCGGCGACAAGGCATAAACCGCCAACCGGCGTGATGGCTCCCAGCCAAAGAAGATCGGTCACGGCCAGCAGATACAGCGAGCCGGAAAAAATCAAGATCCCGGCCAGAAAACTCCACCACGCGAATGCCGGCAAAATTTTTCGCTCCGCCAAAATGAACAGCATCACCGCGTGGATGAAGTGATAGAACACCGCCGTTTCCCAGACGGCCGCCGTGCCGTTGCGTCCCAGCAAATTTTTCAACCCATGCGCTCCGAATGCGCCCAGCACCACGGCGAGCAATCCTGCCGCCGCCGCGATGCGTGTGGCTGTGGCGGGCTTCATTTTTTCTCCGCGCTGGCGGCATCCGCCGCCGCGGTTCGTTGCTGCAACTGCCGTTCCAGATAGGTGTCTTCCGGCGCGGTGCGCCAGGCCGTCAGCCAGAGGTCGCCAAGCAGTTGGCCGCTTTTCACAAGCTGGCCTTCCAGAAACGCCCGGCCTGCCGCACCTTGGTTTCCCTTGTCCGACAATTTTCCATCGCGATCCAGCACGTAGAGCGGCTCCACCAATTTGTTCTGGGCGACGATGAAATTGACCGCCGTTTCAAAAATCCCGTTTGGCGCGGTGGCGTTGGGCAGCGCGGTGGCCGGCTGGATTTTGGCAGATAATTTTTTGACATCAATCCCGCCGGTCTTGTTGAAAAACCCGCCGTCAATCCACGAATGAAACCGGGGCGACGTGGTGTAATGGTTGGGGTTATTGTCCGTCGTCCAGCCGTGGTGATACATCGTCGTGTGCAACGGCTGGCTGGCATCGCCGACGTAATGCCCCATCACGCCCATGATATAAATGATGTCCTGCCGGGCGTTCGCGATTTCTTCCGGCGTGCCGCCGAATTTTTCCAGCGCGGCCAGGATGCTGAATCCGGACTGCAATTTTTGATAGTTCTCCGTGATGGACCACGGCAGGAAACCGCTCAGTTCGCGCGTGTGGTCGGAATCCTTCGCCGGGTCAATCGGCGGAAAATTTTCCGGGTGCGCGGCGCGGGCCTTCGCGATGTCCGCCACAAAATCATAACGCAAAGGCGGCAGCGTCGCCGGCGTCAGGCCGTAAAGTTTCAAATCTTCCAGATCAATGTAATGATCCGGGCCGTTCACATGGCCCAACGCCAAATCGCGTCCGGTTTTTACGTCCGTCATGCTGCGCCAGCGGTCGGGTTCGCCCGCGAGAAAACCGATGCGGTCGCGCGCCTCCGGCGTCAGCACGAACGCTGGAAAACTGGCCGGCAATGAATCCAGCGCCAGTTCATTGACCGCGTGGTGGCCGGCATAATCCCACGCCGACGCGTGGAAAACCAGCGCGCCGGCCGCGCAGACAATGCCGGTAAAAATTTTCTTCATGTTCAATTCCTTTCCTTGAGCGTAACGGAACCGGGTTGGTTGCAAAACAGAATTTCATCCGCGCGAAAATCCGTGTCCAACCGTTTCAGCCGTGCTTAAATGCCGCCCGTGAAAATCATCACCGATGAACGCTGCACCGGCTATTCCCGCGCCGGCCATCCGGAAAATCCCCGGCGCGTCGCGGCCACCGTCGCGCGGCTGCAAAACCAGACGGAGATGGCGCCGGACTGGGCCACGCCATCCGAAACCGTGGCCGATGAAATCATGCTCCGCGCCCACGCGCCGGAAGTGCTGGCCCGCCTCGAAATCCCGGAGGATTTTGACGCGGACACGCCTTATCACGAAAACATCGGCCAATTTGCCCGCGCTTCCGTCGCCGCGTCGCTGGATGCGTTGCGGGCCGCGCGCAACGGTGAAATGGTTTTCAGCCTCATGCGCCCGCCGGGCCATCACGCCACCCGTGAAAAATCAATGGGCTTTTGTTATTTGAACAACATCGCCATCACCGTGCTGGAAGCCCGGGCCGCCGGCGCAACGCGCGTTGCGGTTTTTGATTTTGATGTCCACCACGGCAACGGCACGGAGGACATTTTACTAAACCGCGAAGGTATCGCGTTTTTTTCCGTTCATCAGGTTCCGGCGTATCCCGGCACCGGCGAAAATAACGCCGGAAACAATTGCTTTAATTATCCGGTCGCACCCGGTGCCGCGCGCGAAACTTACCGGGCCACGCTCGCGCGGGCGCTGGCCGAGCTGAAAAATTTCTCGCCGGACCTCGTCGCCGTCTCCGCCGGGTTTGACGCCTATGCCCGCGATCCGCTGGCGGAGGGCACGCTGCGCGCGGAAGATTTTCACTGGCTCGGCCAGTCGCTGCGCGCCTTGGACGCGCCGTTTTTCAGCCTGCTCGAAGGCGGTTACAGCAAGGATTTGCCGGAATTAATTTTTGCCTACCTCAAAGGCGTGGCGGGAAAATAATCCGCCCTGACGGAAAACAATTCCGCTGGACAATGAACCGGCTGAATTTAGGCTCCTTTCATGACTTCGCCCTCGATGATGCCGATTTTATTTGGCGGCTTGATGGCCTGGAGCATTTACCGCCGCATCCGCCGCAACATCGGACGGCAGCCGTTGCGCCCGCGCCGGATCATGGTTTCCATCGTCATTTTTTCCGTGATCAGCGCGGCGATTTTCAGCGCGTCGCTGCACCTGCCCAAGCTGGCGCTCGGCCTCGGCGGCGGATTGCTGCTGGGCGCGCTGCTGGGTTTCGCCGGACTGCGGTTCACCAAATTTGAAACAACCGAGACGGGGCATTTCTACACACCGAACACGCACATCGGCGTCGCGCTTTCCGTGCTCTTTATCGGCCGGATGGCTTATCGCTTCTGGGCGGCTCCTGATGTCACCATCGCGTCCCACGGCCCGCCGGCTTTTCAAAGTCCGCTGACGCTTTTCATCTTCGGACTGATCGCCGGCTACTACCTCGTTTATTACATCGGGCTTTTTGTCCACACGCGCGACCGGAAATAACCGGGTAAAAAGACTTTGCATCCGGCGAATCAAAACTAGATTTGTCCGCGTGACCGTTCTCGAAGCGATTCAGAAAAGCGCGGAATTCCTGGCCAAGAAGGGCGTGGAATCCGCGCGCCTCCAGTCGGAACTGCTCCTCGCGCATCAGCTCAAGCTGCCGCGCATGAAGCTGTATCTCAGTTTTGACCGCGAACTCACGCCGGGTGAGACGGACGGCTTGCGCGAACTTGTGAAACGTCGCGCCGCCCGCGAGCCGCTCCAGCACATCACCGGTTCCACCTCGTTTTGCGGACATGAGATTTCTGTCAGCCGGCACGCGCTCATTCCGCGCCCGGAAACTGAACTGCTCGCGGAACTCGGCGGGCAATTTCTATCAACTGTGAGTTCTGAACCATCAACAACCTTGGATTTTGGCACCGGCACCGGCTGCATCGCGATTGCGCTGGCGATCAAATGTCCGAACGCCAAAATCTCCGCGCTCGACATTTCATCCGCCGCGCTGGCGCTGGCGAAGCAAAACGCCGCGCAAAACAAGGTTGGAGAGCGGATTGAGTTCTTGGAGGGCGATGGTTTTGCCGCGCTGCCGCAAGGCCAACAATTTGATTTGATTGTGAGCAATCCGCCTTACATTGCGTCGGCGGAAATTGAGACGCTCGAACCGGAGGTGCGCGATTTTGATCCGCGCACCGCGCTTGACGGCGGCGCGGACGGTTTGGATTTTTATCGGATGCTGGCGGCGCAGGCGAAATTGTTTTTGAAACCGCACGGAAAAATCATGGTCGAATTCGGCGACGGGCAGGCGGAGGCGATTAAAAAACTTTTTGCGGCGGAGAAGTGGGTTGTCGAAGCGGTGCAGGAAGATTACAGTCAGCGCGAAAGAATTTTAACCGCCAAATCTTCCTCATCGTCATCTTCATAAATCGAATTGAGGGCGAGGACGAGGGCGGGAATTAAAAAACCACATGGAAAGTTTTCTCATCAAAGGCGGCGTGCCGTTGCACGGCGCGGTGGAGATCAGCGGCAGCAAAAATGCCGCGCTGCCCATCATGGCGGCGACGCTGCTCACCGGTGAAACATGCGTGATCCGCCGCGTGCCGGACTTGAGCGACACGCGGTTCATGGTGCAAATCCTCGAATCGCTCGGCGCGCAGGTGAAGTTTGAAAACGGCACGCTCACCGTCCGCGCCCGGAAAATCAAAGCCTACGCCGACTATGAACTCGTCCGCAAAATGCGCGGTTCCATCTGCATCATGGGGCCGCTGCTGGGCCGCTTGCGCCGGGCGCGTGTCTCGCTGCCCGGCGGCTGCATCATCGGCGCGCGGCCGATCAATTTGCATCTGAAAGGATTCGCGGCGCTCGGCGCGAAGTTGAAAATCGCGGGCGGCTACGTGGACGCGACGGCAAAAAAATTGAACGGCGCGACGATGTTTCTCGGCGGCCGCGCCGGTTCCACGGTGCTCGGCACGGCGAATGTGATGATGGCCGCGACGCTGACGGAGGGCGTGACGGTGATTGAAAGCGCGGCGTGCGAACCGGAGGTGGTTGACCTTGCTGATTTTCTCAACGCGATGGGCGCAAAAATTTCCGGTGCGGGCAGCCCGACGATCACCGTGACCGGTGTTGCATCGCTGCACGGCGCGGAGCATGAGGTCATTCCCGATCGGATCGAGGCGGCGACGTTCATGATCGCCGCCGCCGCGACCAATGGCGAAGTCACGATCAAAGGCGCGCGGCCCGATCATTTGCGGGCGGTGATTGACAAGTTGAACGAGGCGAATGTTTCCATTGAACGCAAGGGCGCAAATCTCGTGGTGCGCCGCAAGGGCAAATTGAAAGCGGTGGACGTGACGACGCTGCCGCATTCCGGTTTTCCGACGGACGTGCAGGCGCAGATGATGGCATTGCTCGTGCTGACATCAGGCATCAGCATCATCACGGAACGAATTTTTGAGGCGCGGTTCATGCACGTCAGCGAGCTGGCCCGGCTTGGCGCGGACATCGAGATCGAAGGGCCGAGCGCGATTGTGAAGGGCGGCAAGCCCTTGAGCGGCGCGCCGGTGATGGCGAGTGATTTGCGCGCCAGCGCGGCGTTGGTCATCGCGGGGCTCGCGGCGAAAGGCGCGACGCAGGTGAACCGGATTTATCATCTGGATCGCGGCTATGAACAGATGGACGCGAAGCTGCGCCGGCTCGGCGCCCGCATCCGGCGCATCGAGGAAAAATAATTTTTCCTGCGGTTTTATTTTTGTCCCGCGAATGAAGAATTGTCTCAATCCAAGACTTGATTGAATGTTACAATTGTGTGAAATTAAACGAATCTCCTGAAGCTTTGCCGGGCCTTTGACCGCAAAATATCAGGGCATGTTATGGCGACTGACAACCTGCAATCTCAACGACTGGAGCTGAAGTATCTGATCCCGGAGCCGGTGGCTCTTGGGATTCGCGACTATGTCAGCACCCATCTCACGCTGGATGAATTCGGCGTGGGCCAGCCGGATTTGTCCTACCCCATTCACAGCTTGTATCTGGACTCCGACCGTCTGTCGCTTTATTGGCAGACCGTCAATGGCGACAAAAACCGCTACAAGCTGCGCGTGCGCTACTATGATGACAAGCCGGATTCGCCGGTGTTTTTTGAAATCAAACGGCGGATGAACGAGGCGATTCTGAAACAGCGCGGCGGCGTCAAGCGGGCAGGGGCGGCCGAATTGCTGGCGGGGCGGATTCCGCCGATGGACGACTTGTTGTCCAAAGATCCCAAGCATCTGAGCGCCCTGCAAAATTTCTGCCAGATGATGATGCAGCTCCAGGCCCGGCCCGTGGCGTTGGTGAGCTACCGCCGGGAAGCATGGGTCAGCTCGCACAATAATTCCGTGCGCGTCACCATGGATCGCCAGGTCAAATTGGATCTGGATGCCACCTCCTGCTTGAGCGCGACGATGGCCGATCCGGTCAGCGTCTTTGGGAAGGAAGTCATTTTGGAATTGAAATTCACCGGCCGTTTCCCTTCCTGGTTTGCGGACCTGGTGCGGCATTTCGGCGTGCGGCAATGTTCCGCCGCGAAATACGCGGACGGGCTTTCCCTCATGAGTGAAGCCGGGCGCAATCCGTCGCCGATGGCGGAACCGGTGACGCTGGAGGCGGCGAAAAAAATCCAGGCCCGGCGGGCGTCGCTGCTGCTGGCCGGCGAAAGAAATGGACAGGTGTTTGCATGACTGACTGGTTGTTTCATGGTGATTACGCGGCCAGCCCGCTGAACATTCCCATTCTCGTCCTGGGCCTGCTGCTGGCGTATGTCTGCGGCCAGTTGCTGGCGTGGGTCTATATGATCACGCACTCGGGGCTTTCCTATTCGCGGTCATTCACGAACTCGCTCGTGCTTCTGCCCATCCTCGTTTCGCTGGTCATGCAGGTGCTGAACAACAACCTCGTCACGGCGTTCGGTCTGATGGCCGTGTTCGCCATCGTCCGCTTCCGCAATGTTTTGCGGGACACGCTGGACACGGCTTATGTTTTGTCCGTCATCGTGGTCGGCATGGCCTGCGGCACGGGAAAATTTTCCACGGGGGTCATCGGCTGCGCGGTGATCGTCACCGTGCTGTTGTTGCTTTCTTATATTTCCTTTGGCAGCCGGCACCGCTTCGATCTGGTGGTGAACCTGCATTGGGCGAAATCCTCGGATGAATTAAACCTGCTGGGCCGGCTGCTGGAACGTCACAGCCTGCGGACGCAATGCTCCAGCCGGCGTTTCAATCCCCTGCAAGAGGGGGCGGATCTTTCCTATCGTCTGCTGTTGCGCGACCCCAGCCGGGTGAACGAATTGCTGACGGAACTAAATCAATTCGAAGGCGTGTCCCGCCTGACGAGCATGAAAGCCGAGGACGAATCTGAAGTTTGAGATGAACCGCGAACCGTTGCCCCCCATTCCCGTGCCGCCGGCTTTGCGCTGGCGTGAATTCCGCGTGCGCTTCCTGCCCATCCTGCTTTTTTTGGCGGCCCTGGGCGGCGTCTCCCTCATTTGGGAACGCAATGTCAGCGCGCCCATGTTTGTCGGCGCGGTGGAAGGCCGCAGCGCCCAAGTCGCCAGCCCTTATGCCGGAAAAATTCTGTTTTTGAAAGTTGACCGTTTTCAAACGGTGACGAAAGGAACGCCGCTGGCCGTGCTGGAGCCGACCGATCCGCGCCTGGCGCTCGCCGTTGTCCAATCCGAACTCGATGTCATTCGCGCCAAACTTGACCCCTATCTGAGCCGCCAGCGCAACGCGACGGATTACGAGCAATTGCGGATGGACTGGCTGGGGCAAAGAGTTGATCTGGCCACCGCCCGGGCGAACCTGCAAGGCGCCCGCGACGAACTCTACCGGGAGAAAGCATTGCATGAACAAAAACTGGTTTCCGACACGATTTACGAGCAGGCGGCAACCTTGGAAGGAGCCTTGGCGGCGGAGGTTTTAGAGCGTTCCAATCTGGTGCAGATGGCGGAAGCGGATTTGAAACAACTTGATTCAAGCGGTTCACGGCAGACCGACAGCTTCACGGACGCGCTCGCCGCCTCCCTCCAGGCCGAAGAACAAAAACTCAAGGCCGCCGCCGCCGGAACCGAGCCGGTCACTTTGGTGGCGCCGATGGCCGGCGTCGTCGGCGTCATCTATCATCAGGCGGGGGAAAATATTCCTGAAGGCGACCCGATTTTAATCATCACCGGAACGGAACCCGAGCGCATTGTCGCCTACCTGCGCCAGCCGGTTCCGTTTGAACCCAAGGTCGGCGAACAAGTGGAAGTGCGGACACGCACCTTTCAACGGCAGATCAGCCTGGCGCACATCAACAGCGTGGGCGCGCAATTTGAACCGATCACCAATGTTCTGGCCGTCGCGCGGCCCAGCGGGACGTTTGACTTTGGCCTGCCGGTGGAAATCACCCTGCCGCCCGGCTTGAAAGTTCGCCCGGGCGAAGTGGTTGACCTGTCCATGGTTTCCCAAGATTAAGTTTTCAAAACGCCTGCGTTGCGTGGGGAGCGCAGGCAAGTTTCACCTCGGCAGAAATTTTCCCGCCGACGCGATCCCGCCCGCGCCCCGCACTGGTTTCCCCACGATTCCTTGGCACGGCGAGCAGCCGTTGGCGCCGGCGACTTGATTTTGTCGTCGGCGCCAACGACCGCCCGCTTATGCGGCGCGGCGGCGCGGCCAGCCCGCTGATGCCCGCTCCTGTCCTGGTCATCCCGGTGGTTTTGACCGGCGTTTTCATGCGCAGGCGAGTTCAGGGCTGTTGGCATAGATGCGCGCCTGCCGCTCGGCCTGGCCAATGGCGGCCCCGATCTTTTCCTCGAACAACGCCGGGAACACGAGCAGCGGGTAGAACGTCACCCATGCCAGCGCGGCGGCTTCATTGGCGGCGCGGCGGAGCGCGGCGTTCAAGGCCGGCTGCCTGATGGCGGCAAGCTGTTCGGCGAGCAACCGGTTTTTGAGCCGCTCGAATTCGCTTTCCAGATTGGCGCGGAACGGAGCCGGCGGCGCGGGCCGCAGCTCGAAGCGCGTTTCGGGGGCGAACTTTGCCGCCACCCGGTTTTTATTGGCATTCATATTTTTATCTTTCTTTTGTTGGTTGAAACAGAAAACCCGCGGCTGCCTGGGCAGTCGCGGGTTTTGGAAAATTCTTAAATTAAGCTCGAATCAAGATTTCGTTCCCACGACGCCCAAAAGACGGGAGCAGCGCTGCCAGATGGCCATATAGCCATTTACCGGCGCGTGCATCTTCATCAGTTTGGAGAACGTGGTGTTCATTTCTAATCGCGCACAGAATAGCGGTTCCCGGCGGCTTGTCAAAGACATTTCCCCGCTTGTCGAATCCGGCTTGCGTGTTAAATTACCCTCACTCACATGAGCGAAGGTTCAAAACCCCTGAAAATGGTGACGTGTCCGGGCTGCGACGCCAAGACATTCATCCCCGGCGATCTCCCGCCGCTGGCCACCGAACTCTGCAAAAAATGCGGCCACAGCATCATGATGCCGATGCAGTTGCGGCAGTTCGAGCTGCGCAGCAAAATCGCCGCCGGCGGCATGGGCACGGTGTATCGCGCCTGGGACACCACGCTGGAACGGCTCGTCGCCGTCAAGCTCATGAAGAAGGAGTTGCTGGACGAACCCAAGATGCTTGAAAGTTTTTATCTGGAGGCCCGCGCCTGCGCCAAGCTGAACCACACCAACATCATTCACATTTACACGTTCGATGAATGGCAGGGCGAACGTTACCTCGTCATGGAACTGGCGGATCAGGGCAGTTTGGACGCGCTCATAGAAAACTTGCATCACCTGCCGGAATTGAAGGTCTTGGACATCGGCATCAAAATCGCCTCCGCGCTGGACATGGCGCTGAAACACGACCTGCTCCACTGCGACATCAAGCCGGGAAATATTTTGTTCAACGCCGACCATGAACCCAAGCTGGTGGACTTCGGTCTCGCGCGTAAAACGGACGAGGAACAAGAAGGCGCGGAATTCACGCGCGGCACGCCGTATTACGTCGCGCCGGAAAAAATCAAACGCGAGCCGGAAACTTTTTTGTCGGACATGTATAGCCTCGGCGCGACGCTGTATCACGCCATCACCGGCTATGTGCCGTTCGATGCGCCGACCGTCGAGGAAGTCGTCATGGCGCAGGTGCATACGCCCCTGCGTCCGCCCAATGAAGTCGTCACGGAAATTTCCCAGGCCGCCAGCGACGCGTTGTCCCGCTCACTGGCGAAAAATCCCGGCGACCGGTTTTTGAGCTATGATGAATTCATCATGGCCTTGGAAGCCGCGCGCAGCGTCCTGCTTTATCAGCAATCACAAGCGCCCGACCAGCCCAAGCATCCCAAACGCCTGACGGGCTGGTGGCGGCGGCAATAAAAAAAGGCGGACGTTGCCGTCCGCCTTCGGGAAACATGGGAAACTGGCCGGCTTTTAATTCTTGTCCGCGCCTTGATCCGTTTTGGCGGCCTTCTTCTTGCCCCCGGCTTTTTCCATTTTGCCGCCGATGTAAATGACCGTGGCATCCATCTTGCCGGCGGTGTTTTTCTTATATTGGCCGGTGATTTTTTCGCCGACGGTGATGTCTTCAAAGGTGGCCGGCTTGCCCGCCTTCTTGATTTTGGTTTCGGACGTGACGTTCAATGTGCGGCCGGCCAGCGTCACAGTCATGGCGGTGGCATCCACGGCGGTGACTTTGCCGTGAAATGGCACTCCATGTTTTTTGGCCGGCGTGGCGGCTTCGGCGGCGGGTTTTTTGGCGGGGCTGTCTTCCGCCCGGACGAGAGCCGGCGCGGCAATCAGGGCGGCGGCGAGGATGGCGTATAGTGCGAGGTGTTTTTTCATGGTTGGTTTTTAGGTTGACTGTTCAAGGTTCCAGACTGGCGGGCCAGCCGGAAAGTTTCAAGAAATTACCAGGCGCCTTCAGTGATCAGCGCGGCGATGTTTTGGGCCAGGTCGGCCGCCAGCAATGGCGCCGCCTGTCGTTCGGAACTGGTAAAATCGGATCCGACATTGACCAAGGTATGGCCTTTGACATCACGTTCCAAGATCAGTTTTCCAGTGGCCCGGTCACGGACAACAATGTGAATCGTGGCGCCCACCCGGTAGTTTTGCGGCGTGGAAGCGTCGTTGTTCAAATAGCCCAGGCCTTCCCGTTGATAATTGCGAATGACTCCGCTGACCACCACGTCGCCGGGACGGCTGGTGGCCAGACGATAGGTGTCATCCACTTGCAGCCGTTCGCGCAAAGCCTGTGTGACCGCGTCGCCCAGACGCGGCTGCAACGTCTGGTTGTTGAACGGGAGCACCTCGATGGTCTTGTCGCCGGCCACTTCGCCGTTGACCGCGCCCAGATGATAACCGGCGCAGCCGGTCAAAAAAAACAGCGCCAGACCGGGAAGGAAAAAAATCAGGGCGCGCATGGCGGTTTATTGTTTCGGCGTGGCCGTGAGGCGGGGTTTCAAAACTTCGATGCGCTGGCGGGCTTGGACGGCCAGCGGCGAATTGGCGTCGAGCTGCAGCACGCTGTTGTAGTAGATGATGGCTCCGGCCCACTTGTGGTTGTGCTCGTAAAATTTGGCGATTTCAAAATTACCGCGCACCTGTTCCGCCTTGAGCTTGGTGATGGCGTCCTCGGCGGCGGCCACGCGTTTGTCATCAGGATAGACCACCATGAAATCCGTGTAGGCGGCGATGGCCTGGCCGGCGGCGTTCTGGTCGTATTCCGCCGTGGCCGCCTGTTTTTGCCAGGCCACGCCGGCGCGATACATGGCGTCGGCGGCCACCTGCGGCTGGCCGTTGTAACGGTCGGCGGCGGTGTTGTAGGCCTTCACGGCATCCGCATAATTGCTGTCTTTTTCCCGGGCGGCCCCGATGTTCAACTGCGCGTGCGGCGCGACTTCGCTGTAAGGCCCGTTGGCCACGATTTTATCATACAGCTTGGCCGTTTCGTCCATTGAAGGATACAGGGGAATCAAGTTCCAGAGCTTGAACCATTCGCCGTCGAGAAAGCGGCCGGCGATGGCATACTGCCGCCACAGCACCTCGTTGTATTGCGAACTTTTGGGATATTTATCAATGATGTTTTGATAGGCATTGAAAGCCGCCTCATCCTTGCCCTTGACTTCCAGACAGCGGCCGACCAGATATTGCGCGCGCGGAGCATAATCGGACAGCGGCCAGACGCGCAGCACCCGGTGCGCCGCCCGCAGCGTGGTGGAATAATCCTTGGCCGTGAAGGCGTCTTCGGCCACCTGCAACTGATCCTTGGCCCGCGGCCGCTGCCACTTGGCCGTCTCGCCATAGGGTTCGTAATACCAGCCTTCGCCCGGCACATACATCAACGGCGCGGGCGAACGCGACGGCAACAGCACCACCGCGAACACCACCAGAAACCAAAATCCGAACCGGCGAATCATGCACGAACGGTAGCGGCCAGTTTCCGCCAAGTCAAAACCATTCACCCCCGGTAGAAGATCACCACGCCGTAGTCGGTCATGATCTTTTGGACGCCCACGTCAAACATCTCGTAGCTGATGGGCTGGATGCTGATGAGGTTGGTCTCGGTGACTTCCTGCAGGAAGGCGGAGACGATTTCGTCGAACTTGTCGTGGCCCGACTCGATGCAACTGGCGCGGCGGATGGTGTGAATGCGGAGCCGCTTGCCCGCGCCTTTCTGGACGATTTCCAGCGGCGGCTTGGGTTTGTCAATCAGCGATTCGCCGGGCTTGTCGCGCACCGGCACTTTCAAATGCAACGGCACCTTCGCCGCCGCCGAAGCCGCGATGGGGCTGGCCAAGGCCGGCGGCGGTGTCACCGGCGGGAGCGAACCCGTCGTCACCTTGCCGGTGGCGGGGATTGTGAGATTTTCGCCGCACGAAGGGCATTCAATTTGCGTGCCGGCGCCGGACTGATCCACGGCCAGTTCCTGGTCGCAGTTGGGACAGTTGAAAATGATGTCCATAAATTTAGGCGGGATATATTTCAAGCCAGCCTAAATCTGTGTCCCGCCACAAACCAGAAAAAAATCGGCCGTTCCCCGCACGGGGAAGAAAATGGCGGGAGTGGCGGGGCTCGAACCCGTAACCTCTGCCGTGACAGGGCAGCGCTCTAACCAATTGAGCTACACCCCCGCGAAAGGGGGACGAGACAATAGAAAAAGTTCCCCGCATCGTCAAGGCTTGGTTTGGAATCTTTGCGGTTCCGAACCGGCTTGCAAAATGATGCCAACCGGGCTTGCTGCTCCACCATGTTCACTTCATTGTTCCTGTTTATCGCAAAAGATAAATTGGAGCGGGTGAAGGGAATCGAACCCTCGTCTCAGCCTTGGGAAGGCCACATTCTACCATTGAACCACACCCGCTGCGCGGAACCGCAAGTTCCGTTGGCTCCATTGCTAACAGAGTCTTCCCGTGCTGGCAATCTTTTGCGCATCAGACCGGAGTTTCCAATGCCGCAATTGCTGACACCAGCCGTTTGCTCACCTTGGCTTGTTCTTCCGGCTGGACCAGCTTGCCGCCGTCCACGTCGCTTACGTAAAAACTGTCAATGGCCGCGCCGCGTTCCGTCACCACGCGGGCGGCGGAGATGTCCAGTTCCAGTTCGGCGAGCGTCTGGGAAATCGTGTAGAGCAGTCCCAATCGGTCTTCCGTCTCGATCTCGATCAAGGTGCGTTCATCCGACGCTTCATTGTCAAACCGGATCTGTGTGCCGATTCGTTCGCCCAAATACGCCGAATAATCCGAGCGCTGCGCCGTCTGCCGGGCGATGAGCGCGTGCAGATCCACCTCGTCGTCGCCGATCATGACCTCGTCGAGCAGTTCAGCGAACTGTTCGCGCTGCTCCCGTCCGGCCAGATTACCGGTGCGGCCGTCATTCACAAAAAACGTGTCGAGCGCGATGCCGTCGGCGCGCGTAAAAATTTGCGCGCCTAAAATGTTCAGCCCGGCGGCGCTCAAGGAGCCGGCGATTTTCCCGAACAATCCGGCGTGATCCCAGGTGCAGACCTTGACGAAGCTGTAGCCGCGGTCGTGCTCGTCAATCCAGGCCGTGACCGGAACGAGGGCGCGCTGGTTTTCCGCCAGCAGCCGGTGCATGAACCGGTGCGCCAGCTCGATGTCGTCCAGAATCTGCTCCGGGGTGTGGATCTCGAAATAGCGCGGCGGCAACTGGCTGAAATGCGCGTCCAGTTCCTCGTCCTCGATGCGCCGGGAAGCCAGTTCCCGCACTTGTTCGCGGGCTTCTTCACGGGCCCTTTCCGAGGCCCGGCGAAACTCCGTCCCACCGGTCAGCAGCGTCATGGTCCGTGATTGCAACTGCCAGAGCAGGGAATCTTTGAAGCCGTTCCAAAGCTGGTCGCTGGTGCCCTGGGAATCGGCGAAGGTCAGCAGGGTCAGCAAATTCAAGCGTTCCGGCGTGCCCGCCTGCCGGGCGAAATTACGAATGACCGACGGATCATCCAGATCGCGCCGCTGCGACAGCATGGCCATGAGCAGATGGTTCTCGACCAAGAATTCCACCGTGTCCGCCTCGTTGGGTTCGAGCCGGAGCCGGCGTGCGGCGCGCATGGCCAGACCCGCCCCGACATGGGCATGCCGGCCTTGTTCATGCGGCGCGGCCTTGCCGACATCGTGCAGCAACAGCGCGAGATAAAGCAGGTCGGGACGGTCAAGGCCTTGAAAAATGGGTTCGTAATTTTTGAAAGGCGCTTCTTTGGCCTCCCAGATTTTATCCAGTTGTTCCAGGCAGACCAGCGTGTGTTCGTCCGCCGCGTATTGATGATAAAATTCATGCTGCACCAGGCACGTCAGCTTGCCGAACTCGGGAATATATTTTCCGAGAAAGTTCACCTCGTGCATCGCGCGCAGGATGGGCGCCACCTCGCCGCGCCGTTCGAGCATGGTCAGAAAAGTTTCGCGCACGTGCTCGTCGTTCAAAAACTCCCGGTTCACGAGCGAAAGCTGGTTGCGGATCAGTTGCGCGAGGTCGGGATGCAGGGCCAGCCGGCGCTGCTGGGCATGGAGGAACACCCGCATCAGCCGGCGCGGCGAATCGCGGAAAACCCGGTTGTTGGCCGCGCGGATTTCCCCATCTACGAATAAAAATCCGTCCACCGGCTCGGGCATCTGGCGCGGCTTGGCGCCCGGCAGCAAACGCCGCAGTTTTCCCAGCCGGCTCGTTTGCTGCGGCGAGAGCAAGGCCATGCGCTGCTCCAATGTGCGCGTGATGAGATACACGTTGCGCGTGTGGACGTAGAGGTCGCGCATGAATTTCTCGATGCGTTTGCTGGGCGAACGCTCACTGTAACCCAGGTTATGCGCGACGGACGGCTGGAGGTTTTTGCCGAGAACATCCTGCGCCCGGTTCGTGTTGTAATGCAGTTCCGTCCGCACCCGCAGCAGGAAATCGTAGGCCGCTTCAAGCTGTTTGCGTTCCGCCGCGCTCACAAATTCCTGCGCCTGCAGGTCGCGCAGCGACCGCGTGCGGTATTTGAAAAACGTCATCCACAGCAGGTTTTGAAAATCGCGCAGGCCGCCGCAGCCGTTCTTCACGTTCGGCTCCTGCATGCACGCGGAATTGCCGAACTTGGCGCGGCGCGCGGCCTGGTCGGCCAGCCGCATGGCGATGTATTTTCCCTCGTAACCGACGACGCATTTGCTGACGACGGTCTTTTGAAATTTCGCGAACAGGCTTTCACTGCCCGCGATCAACCGTGATTCGATCAGCGATGTTTTCGACTGCATGTCGGTGTTCGCCACCTTGACGCAATCGTTCAGATCGCGCACCGAGTAGCCGATTTTCAGGCCGATGTCCCAGAGCGGATACAAGATGCCGTCCATCAACTTCGCCAGATGCGGCAGCGGCTTGGTCATCGCCACCTGGCCCTCGTGCAGAAACATGAAATCAATGTCGCTGTGCGGATTCAATTCCGCGCGGCCATAACCGCCGATGGCCACCAGTGCGATCTGCGGAAATTCTTTTTGCGCCTGCCCGGACAGGCTTTTTTTGGCCGACTCCCAAAGGTGCGGAAGCAGGGCGTCCAGGATCGCCGCCCGCGCCGCGCAGATTTCCAGGCCGTCCGCGCCGGCGCGGTGCAGCAGTTTCAGGCGGTGCGTCTCGACCTTGAGAAAATTTTTATAGCGGGCCAGTTTTTCCGCCGGCGCGGCATGGGGTGAAAAGGTGAGCCGCGCCTCGGCGACGGCCGCGATTTTTTTGAGCAGGTCCTGCACGGGCGCAAAAGTTAATGCTTTGAAACCGCCCCCGCCAGCGAAACCTTGTCGCCAACGCGGGGTTGGTTAGAATTGACGCGACGATGTCCGACCTGACCGATCCCGATGCCGCCCTGATGCTCCGCGTGAAACGCGGGGATCGCGTGGCGTTTGGCGAACTGGTCGAGAAATACAAACAGCCGCTCTACAACTTCATTTTTCGCACGCTGCGGGATGAAACGGAGAGCGAGGACGTGGCGCAGACGGTGTTCCTTCAGGTCTATAAATCCCGCGCCCGCTACGAACGCACCGCCAAGTTTTCCACCTGGCTGTTCACGATTGCCCGCAACCTGTGCCTGAACGAAATCCGCCGCCGCTCGCGGCATCCCGCCGAATCGCTGGAAGAAAACCACGCCGAACACGACGATCAGCCGTCGCGGCAATACGAGGATAAAAAAATCTTCCTGCCGACCGACGACGCGTTGCACGGCGAACTCGCCCGCAAGATCGAGGAAGCGCTTGCCGAACTGCCCGAAAACCAACGCACCGCGATTTTGCTGTGCCGGCAGGATGAATTGAGCTACGAAGAAATCGCTGAAGTGCTGGACTGCTCGCTCTCCGCCACGAAATCGCCCATCCATCGCGGCCGGGAAACGCTCAAGGAAAAGCTCAAGCCATATCTCCAGACCGGCGACTGGAAAGCGTGAAATCCGTCACCAATCTTTGAGCGGCTTTGAACTGTCACGCGGCTTGCCGTCCGGCTTCATCGGCAACATCTGCTCGTTGCCCTTTTGCGCGTCCAGCAACTGCTTCGCTTCTTCCGGCGTCATCTCGCCGGGCTTGGCCGGCTGGGCCGGTTCCTTTTGCGCGTTATCCTTCTTGTCCGCGGCAGCTTTTTGTTGTTCCTGATTTTTCGGCTGCTCATCCTTTTTTTTCGCCGCGTCCTGCTGCTTTTGATCTTCCTGTTTCTGCTGGTCCTTCTGCTGCTGCGATTGATTCTGTTGATCTTTCTTCTGGTCGTCCTTGGATGGCTGCTGTTTTTGATCCTGCTTGGATTTGTCCTGATTTTGTTGCTGGTTTTTCTGGTTCTGCTGCTGTTGATTTTGCTTCTGCTGCTGCTTCAGCAACTGTTCCAGTTTTTTCAACTTCTCGTCGTCGGGATACATTTTCAGCCCCGTTTCCACCTTTTCCAGCGCCGCCGGAATGTTGTTGGAAATATAAAGCTGCGCGCCGCCGTTGAAAAAATCATCGGCGGGCGCAAGCTGCGCGCTGGCGTTCTGCCACGCGAACAGCACCAGGCTAAGGCTGATGAGCAGGAGTCGCAATTTCATCAATGTTCTTCAATTTTTTGATAAAGTCTTCAAACTGTTTCGCGGCGATGCTTTTTTGCAACGGCGCCATGATCTCCAGCGCCTTGTGAAATTCCGCCTGCCGCACCGCCGCGTCCGCCTCGTTTTTCGCGCGCCGCACCATCTCGCGAAGCTGCTTGATCTGCGCGATGGCTTTCTTGGTAAAATTCAAATTGAAGGTCGCATCCACGTCACTCGTATTCAAGCTCACGGCGCGCTCATAAATTTTTTCCGCCGATTCCAAACCCTCCTGCAGGCCGTCCAGATCTTTCGCCTCCTTGGCCTTTTGAAACTGCGTGTTGCCCAGATTGTAAAACGCTTCTTGTTGCAGTTTCAAATCCGGCGACAAGGTGGCCTGTTGGAAAAGTTTCTCGGCCAGGTCGAAATTCGTCCCGCGATACGCCGCCGTGCCGGCGTTGAAAATTAGGCGCAAATCATTCGTCTGCACTTCCGCCAGCTTGGTGTATTCGCTCAAGGCGTTCGTGAAATTGCCGGACTTGTAGGCACGCAACGCATCCGTCGGTGAGGCAGATGACTTCTCCACCAGCCCCAAAACCGTGAACAAAATCAGCAAGGCCGCCACGCCTGAAAGCTGAGAGCGTTTCTCCTTCTCATGAAGACGGTCATTTCCTGAAGTTTTCTCCACCCGCTTCCGCTCCGGCAGTAAAAATTCCACGAGCAATAAAAGCATCGCCGCCGCCAGCGGCCAGTGAAACTGCTCGTGATACCGGCGCACCAGCCGTTCCTGTCCCTCGGATTTCGGCATCGGCTCCAGGCCGCGCTCATAAAGCGTTTCAATCGTGTCCGCCCCGCGCAACGGCAGGTAAAATCCACCCGCCGCCGTGGCGATCTGCTGCAACAGTTGTTCATTCAACTTGGTTTTCACCACCTGGCCCTTGTCGTCGCGGATGTAATCCGAACCGCCGTTGCCATCCGGCACCCGCACCAAGGTTCCTTCCGCCGAGCCGATGCCGATGGTGAAAATTTTCAACCCGGACTTCGCCGCTTTTTTCGCCGCCGCGAGCGCGCCTTCATCATTGTCCTCGCCGTCGGTGATCAGGACGAGCGCCTTGTGATGATCTTGTTCCTTGAACGCCGCCAGCGCCGTGTCAATGGCCGTCGCCAGTGCCGTGCCGCCCTGCGGAATGGAATTCACATCCAGCGCCTGCACGCTTTGCTGAAACGCCGTGTTGTCGCTCGTCAACGGACATGAGAGAAACGCGTCGCCGGCAAACGCCACCAAGCCAAGCCGGTCAGCCTTCGCCGTCTGCATCAGTTCGAGCGCGGCGAGCTTCGCGCGCTCCAGCCGGTTTGGCGCGATGTCCGTTGCGAGCATGGATTTTGAGGTGTCCACCGCCACCACGATGTCGAGGCCGTTTTGATGCACTTCTTCCTTGTCGTAACCGTATTGCGGCCGCGCCAGGGCGATGATCAAAAACGCCACGGCAAAAATGATGAAGGTGAACCGCCATTTTCTTCGCGCCGATGAAATGCCCGCCGTCAATGCTGCCAGCAAGCGCGCCTCGACAAACTGCGTCAACAGCTTCCGCCGCGTGCGTTCGCCCCACCAGAAAAACAGCGCCAGCGCCGGCGGAACCACCAGCAGCAGCCAGAGTAAATTGGGATGCTCGAAACGCATGATAATTTAAGTTGGCAATAAACTTTGGTTTTTTATTGAGCGCGACAGCGTCTTGGGCTGCGGCAGTCCTCTGCCGCTTTTCAGCCGCGAGACCTGCCAAACTAAAGCGCCAGAGGGCTGGCACACTCCAAAACCTGGCGGAGATTTTTCGTTCAATGTCTTCATGGCAGCCTCCTGAAAATAGTTTGTCCCAGCAGCAGTTCGAGCAGCAGCACCGCCGCGCCCGCGCCCACGAACCACGCGAACAATTCTTTGAACTGGGTGTATTTGTTGACCGTCGCCTCGGTCTTTTCCAGCTTGTCAATTTCAGCGTAAATTTGCTGAAATTTCTTCGCGTTGTCCGCGCGATAATATTTCCCGCCCGTTTTGCCGGCGATTTTCTGGAGCGTATCCTCGTCCACGTCCACCGGCACATTTTGATACCCCACTTTTTGTCCGCCCATGAACACCGGCATCGGCGCGGTGCCTTGTTCACCGATGCCGACCGTATAAACTTTCACTTTTAACGCCGCCGCCGCTTCCGCCGCGAGCAGCGGGTCGAGCTTGCCCGCGTTGTTTTGGCCGTCCGTCATCAGGATCACGATTTTGCTTTTCGCTTTCAAATCCTTCAACTGATTCACCGCCGTGGCCAGGCCGTCGCCGATGGCCGTGGAATTTTCCTGAATCGAGCCGATCTCCAGCCGGTCCAGATTCTCATGCAAAAAATCGTGATCCAGCGTCAACGGCGTGGCGATGTAAGCCTGCGACGCGAACAGCACCAGCCCGATGCGGTCGTTCGGACGCTTGTCAATGAAGTTGCTCAAAACCGCCCGCGCCATGTTGAACCGGTTCACGCGCTGGCCGTTCACCACGAAATCTTCCGAGATCATGCTGCCCGACAAGTCGAGCGCCACCACGATGTCCACGCCGCTCGCCTTCACCTCCGTCGTGCTTTTGCTCAGACGCGGCTGCGCGATGGCCACGATGAACAACGCCAGCGCCAGCCAGCGCAAAGCGGCGAGAAAAGCGCCCGCCCGCGAACGCCGTGCGCCGCCCAACCCCGCCACCAGTTTCACCGATGAATACACAAACGCCGGCGGCACTCCGCGACGCCCTTTCAGCCACGCCGCCAGCGGCAGCAGCAACAGCAGCAACAACAGCCATGGATGAGCAAAAGTCATTTCGTTTCGCGATGTGTTTCGTTTCCGCTTTCCCGCTTTCCGCTTTCCGCATTTTCTTCCGGCTCCGTTTCTTCCACTAATCGCACCGCCGAGCCGTGCAGTTCATGCAATTCCTTTTCACCCGGTTCGTATTTGGCAAACTTTACCAGGTCGCAGCTCGCCAGAAAATTGCCCAGGCTTTCCTTCTGTTCCTTCATCAGCAAATTGGTTGCGCTTAATTCGCGCAGAAATTCCTCCGTCGTCCGCTCCGGCGCGCGAAACTGGAAACGTTCTTCCAGATACATCCGCGCCGTGTCGGACACTGCGATGACAAACGGTTTGGGCTGCGAAATCAGCGCGAGCGCCTCGGCCAGCTTTTGCTTGGCGCGAATGTGCGCCGGCACGGGCGGCGGAACATGGACATTCGCCTTCCGTTTCCGCCACCAGCGCCAAAGCAGCAACGCAATGACGACCACGGCCAGCGCCCCTAACGTCCACCAAAGCCATTCCAGTCCGTTGGGAATTTCCACCGGCGGCTTGATGTCGCGGATGTCGTTGGCGACAGCCGCAGCATTATTGTTCGTGGCAATCATGACTTGTCAAACGGCTGGCGCACGCGCGTTAGCGTCTTGGACTGCGGCAGTCCTCTGCCGCTTTTCAAATGCGTGCCTTGCGCCGCCAAAGCGCCAGAGGACTGGCGCAGTCCAAAACCTCGCGGAATCTCAAGTTGAGAGACAATGATCTTCATCCTCTTGCCCTCCGCTTCTCGCGCGTTTCAAAAAATTTTCCCAGCGCCGCGCCGTAAGGTTCATCCGTGCGCAACTGGATGGTATCAATGCCCGAAGATCGGAACTGCTTGGTCAGTTCGCCCGCTAACTTTTCCTGCCGCAGTGCGAAAGCATCGCGGCTGCTGGCGTTGCCGGTGTTCACCTCGACGACTTCGCCCGTCTCCGCATCTTCCAAAATCAGCCGGCCCAGCGCGGGCAGTTGCCGTTCGTAGCGATCCGTGATCTGCACCGCCACCACGTCGTGCTTGCGGTTGGTCTGGCGCAGGATGGTTTGCGCGGCTTTGGGCATCGCGCCGCTGCCATCCGCTGTAATGAAATCCGACACCACCACCGTCACCGCTTTGTGCGATTGCACGCGCATCAGAAATTCCAGCGCCGCATTTAGATTGGTTTCCCTTCGTTTCGGTTCGAAGAACAGCACTTCGCGGATGACGCGTAATACATGACTCCGGCCTTTGCGCGGTGGAATGAATTTTTCCACCTCGTCGCTGAAAAGGATAAGCCCGACCTTGTCGCTATTGCGGATGGCGGAGAAAGCGAGCACCGACGCGATCTCGGCGGCCAGTTCGC
>Ga0164241_10000548_pt1 | contig 65376 bp, 58 predicted proteins | sample OricomyardsoilBY_FD_108780 | JGI IMG/M metagenome (GOLD analysis project Ga0164241, IMG submission 108780) | Backyard soil microbial communities from Emeryville, California, USA - Original compost - Back yard soil (BY) | ecosystem: Environmental > Terrestrial > Soil > Unclassified | place: USA...
CCGATGCCCGTGATGAAGCGGTACACCATCAGCTGCGTGGTGCTGCTGGCGGTGACGCAGGCCAGCGTGCCCAGCCCCATGACGAACAGCGATGTGGAAAGCAGCGTGCGCCGGCCGAAACGATCGCCCAGCGGCGCGATGAACGCCGCGCCGATGCCCATGCCCAGCAGCGATGCCGACAGGGCGCTGCTGAAGCTGGGCGGCGGCAGCGACCAGGCCTTGGACAAGGCCGGCACGGTGAGCGCCAGGGCCTGCAGGTCGAAGCCGTCGCATACCACGCACAGCGCCGACAGCAGCATGACGTACAGATGCAGCCCGGAAAGGGGCAGCGAATCGATGAGATCGCCGATCTCGCGCCGGTTGTCCGTCGTCGCTGCCATTGTTCCCCCCTTTGACGAAGTGATGCTACACCGCGCCGGATGCGGCGCTAGAATTTGATGGATGAAGAAGCTCAAGCACGAAGCCGAGCTGTTCAAGGCCGCGCTGGCCGCGGGCGTGGCGTATGCAGAAGGGCGCAAGGCAGTGGAATTCGAGCCCACCGACTCGGCCAGCGCCAAAGCCCTCTATGTCTATCGGTTACTGGTGCACGACAAGATCATTGCGCCCATGCCCGAGGATCAGGTGAGTGAAAAGACGATCCGGCATCGTCTGGCCACCTGGCATGCCCATACGCTGCCAAAGGGCCACCCACTGCTGGGATAGCCCTGCGGCAGCGAACCCGTTACTTCGGCGCCAGCCGATACAGTCCGCCGGTGCCGGTATCTTCCAGCAGCCACAGTGCGCCGTCCGGCGCCTGCGCCACATCACGCGCGCGGAAGCCGACCACCCAGCGTTCGGCGGGCTTGGCCGTCGAGCCATCCACGCTGATGCGATTCAGCGTGCCGCTGCCCATGCCGGTGACGAAGGCCGAACCCTTCCACTGCGGGAACAGGTTGCCGCTGTAGAACATGAGGTTGCCGGGCGCGATGACCGGGTTCCAGTAGATCACGGGTTTGGTCAGGTCCGGACGCGTGTCGGGGCTGGCAATCGGCACGCCATCGTAGTTGTTGCCGTAGACCACGAACGGCCACCCATAATTCTTGCCGGCCTCGATGAGGTTCAGTTCGTCGCCGCCGCGCGGACCGTGTTCGACTTCCCACAATTTTCCGTCCGGTGCGAACGCCAGGCCGTAAGGCGTGCGATGGCCCGTGCTCCAGGTTTCGGCGGGAGTCAGATTGGGGCCTTTAAAAGTGTAGGTGCGCAGCACGGGCGCGGTCTTGGCGGTCTCGGTGTTGCGCGGCGGATCGATCACGTTGACGGTGCTCGCGCCGGTCTTGCCGGCATTCGGATTGCCCGGCGCGGGCTTGCCATCGAGCGTGAGACGCAGGATCTTGCCCACCGGCTGGTTTGGATCCTGGGCGGGCGCGAATCGCTGGCGATCGCCAACCGTCAGATACAGCAGTTTCGCATCGGGCGAGAAGGCGACGGCGGCGCCGACCTGTCCACCCTTGCCCTTCACCGGATCACGCCAGATGACCTTGAGGCCGGTCAGGGCCGGCGCGGGCTTGCTGGTATCCAGCGTGGCATGCGCCAGCGCCAGGCTCGATGTGGCCGGATCATCGCCCGGCTCCGAATAGGTGAGATAAATGCCCTTGTCTTTTGCATAGGTCGGCGCGGTGTAGATGCCCAGCAGGCCGTTCTGGCCGCCGAACTGCACCGCCGGCACGCCGCTTACTTCGGTTTTCTGGCCCTGCTGCGTGGCGATGAAAATCTTGCCGCCCTTTTCGGTGATCAGCATCCGCCCGTCGGGCAGGAAGGCGATGCGCCAGGGCAGATTGAATTCGGCCACCTTGGTGAGGTTGAAGGGTTTTTCCGCCGTGGGCGCCAGCGTTCCGGCGTTGATCTGCGCCAGCGCGGGTGTCGATGCCAGCAGTGCCAGCAGCCAGGTTCGCTTCATGCTCTTCTCCTGTTCGGACGTTGCCGTTAGTCCAAAGTATATATAACGACCGCGCCGTGCGGACCTCGATGTGGGAGTGCTCCGACGCCGGATTCGGAGGGCGCAATCTGGCCAGCAAGCGCACGGCCGCGAACACTGGATACCTTCCTGAAAAGCGCTCACGCGGGGCAGTACGTGCCAACGGTGTACAGCTGAAGCAAGCGGACCACAATACGCCGGATGACAGCGCGGCATCGCCCTTTGCGCGCTTTGCCAAGGCGCTCGACTATCCCCTGTATGTGGTGACGACGCAGGTGCAGGCCGAGCGGACCGGCTGCCTGATCGGCTTTGCCACACAGTGCAGCATCTATCCGCCGCGGTTCCTCGCCTGCCTGTCGAAGAAGAACCACACGCTGGCGCTGGCACGGCAAGCCAGCGTGCTGGCGGTGCACGTCGTCGATGAAAAGGCGAAGGAAATCGCCGAACTGTTCGGTGGCGAGACCGGCGATGTCGTGGACAAGTTTGCACAGGTTCGCTGGCGTACCGTGCATGGAGTGCCTGTCCTCGCCGATTGCGAGCGCTGGTTCGCCGGCGAGGTGCTGCAGCAGATCGACCTGGGCGACCACGTGGGGTTCCTGCTGCAGCCACTGGATGCGCAGGGCGATGCTCCCGCCGCGCAACTCACGGTCCAGCAGGCGCGCGACATCGAGCCCGGGCACGAGCCCTGAGCGGCGCTGCATATTGGCGCCGGCATCGCGGTTTATGCTATGACCCGCTGATCATGAAAAACGCGATACGTACGCCCCGTATGCTCCTGCTAGCCGCGGTTCTGCTGCCGCTTGCGGTCATTGCAGCGGATGCTCCGAAAGCCACCCTCCAGCCCATGGACCGCGACAAGATCGCCGCCATGAAGCCCTGGCAGCTGCGCCAGGAGATGGATCGCGTCGAGCAGCGCTTCTATGCGCTGTATAACAAGCTCAGCACCCAGGACGAGTTCGACATCGTCTGTACCATGCAGGCGCAGCCGAATTCGAAGTTCAAACGCCGTTCCTGTCGGCCGCGGTTCCTGTTCAAGGCGTCGAACGCGGATGCGCAGGCGTTTCTGGATGGCGTGCTCTTCAGCGGCGCCAACACCGGCTCGGCCAGCGAGAACCAGTCGGTCTCATCTACCAGCCTGCAAGGCGGTTCGGCGGGCACTGGCCAGCGCGGCGGCAACGCCATGTTGCCGCAGAGCGAAGAGGCCGCGCGCCTGGACGAATACCGTCAGTACATGCTGGCCATCATCAATGCCAGCCCGGACCTGCTGGTCCTGGTGCGCGACCGCGAGGCGCTGGGCGCCGCACAGAACAAGCTGCCCGCGGCGAATTGAAGCGCGCGGAAAGAATCCCGTAACGGCGCCTGCGCTGACCCTTATTCCCAGCCGGTGGGCGAGTTGTACGGCGCGGTGAAACCCATGGCTTCGATCTCGTGGATCTGCCCGTCCGGGCCGACTTTGAAAATGTGCGCGGCCGGCAGATCGAACGGCGCGAAAGCCATGTTCTTCTTGTTGCGCTCGATTTCCGATCCGTCCATTGCCTTGACCTTGTAGGGCAGGTTGTTCATCGGATGGCGGAAGTGCGAGAGACCCATCACCAGGCCCGTCTGCGGGTCGGCCGCGAATACACGGCGGTTCTCGATCTTGTCGATGTACTGGAATGTATTGGTGCTGAGCTGGCCGCGGCAGTCACGCGCCACCTGCGGCTGGGCGGCGGCGCCCGGAACGGCCGGTGCCGTGGAGGGCTGGCTGCTGGCGGTGATCATGCCGTTCTCGTGACGTTCGCAGTCGGGCGCGAAAGGCGAGAGCTCGCCATTGTTGTCGTCCAGCGCGTCGTAGTACGACGCCCCGATCTTGATCAGCTCGTCGTGCGACTTGCTCTGGGCTTCGGGGATCTCGGTGAAGATGCCGGCCCGTGGCGCCTGCAGGTTGGCCATTTGCGCTTCGCGCACACCGGAGATCAGGTGCTCGGCCTGCACGATGCTGCCCTTGGGATCGAACTTCAGACGAATGGCGATGATCGCCGGCTGTTCCACCGGAGGCTTTTTTGCCAGCTCGGCGCGCTGTTCGGGAGAGGCGCCCTGCGGGGCCTGCGGCGGCCCCATGTAAGTGACCATGCCGATGAATCCGGCCGTCTGATTCGCCTCGTCCGGCACGTGGATGGCGAAGGTGCTCGGGCCCTTCACGATGGTCTTCCACAGGCCTTCACCCGGCTGCGTCTTGGTGACGTTCTCGACGAACACGATCTGGTCTGAAAGCGGCGCCTTGGAAACATCGTGGGCCACCAGCGCGGCGATGTACTTGTCGGTGGCGTCGATCAGGCACTGACGGTTGCAGGCGACCGTGGCGGCCGCGGACTGATCCGCCGCGGCCTGCTCCGATGGCTTGCTGCAGCCAGTGAGCAGCAGCATGGCGGCGGCACTCGCCGCGGTAAACAACTTCGCTGATTTGCTGGTGAGCATGATTTCCCCTCGTTGAGCCGCATCGGCTGCTGTTTTCGAATGTCCCGCGTGAATTTTATGCTCATTGACGGCCGTCCGGCCGCGTCTGTCTGTCGATTGGCGAAAAAGCTATCGGTCGGCCGCGGTTCATCGCGGCGAGCGCCGCTACTTCAATCCGAGCGCCTCCTCGACCACGCTGCGATCGATGAGCCGGGCCAGCTCGGCGCGACCGCGGGGCGGGCGATTGCTTACCCTGGCGAGCCAGACTTCCTCGGTTTCGAGCACGTCGAGCATGTCCGGAATGATGCGCACGGGGAATTCGGTTTCGGGCCAGCCCCAGCCGATCTGTTCGATGGAAAAACCGATGACGCTGGAGATGTGCGGCAGATAGGGCTTGGGATCCTTTTTCAAGGCCTTGCTGGCATCGGCCACGGCACGCACGTAGCGGACGATCGCGCGACGCTTCTCGGGATCCGCCAGATCCTTGCCGCGCGCATTCAGGTTGAATGCCTCCCGATACACCTTGCGATCTTGCAGCACGATGGCGTCCTGGCCCAGGAGCTTGATCGCCATGGCGGGTTCGGGCTCGAAGGTGGCGATGACATCCACGTCGCCGCGCGCCAGGGCTTCCGCGCTACGGAATCTGCTGGGCGGCGAAGCCGGCTGGCCAGCCGGTGCGGGCGGTGGTGCCGGCATGCTGACCAGCGTGACGTCCTCATCCTTCAGGCCCGCGCTGCGCAGCATGGCCGAGAGATAGTAGTGCGCGGAGGTCAGGCGCGGCACGAGCACGCGCTTGCCCTTGAGGTCGGACAGTTTGCTGATGCCCGCGGAGCGCCGCGCAACCAGACGATAGAAACTTTCCGAGACCGTCATGATGATGCGCAGGTCCGGATTGGTCACCGACTCGCGCAGCAGTTGCGTTTCGGCGTTGGTTGCCAGATCCGCGGCGCCCGAGGTGATGCTCACCACGCCGCCCGAAGGCACTTCCAGCTTTTGGGGATAGAAGCTGTTGGCGGCGACCAGCACCGGTGAAAGCTCGATCCAGCGGGCACCCGCGACCTTGATTGGTACCAGTGGCGTGTCGTTCTTGAGCGGTGCCTGCGTTGAAGCGCAGCTCAGCAGCAGCAGTCCGGCAATGGCGACGCATGCCGCACGAACCGCGTTGAAGGGAAGGAGTGAGGATGTCGGCATGGCGGCTCCCGGGTCTGTTGTGCCGAGCCTAGCCCGTTGCCGCCGGTTGTCCAGCGCACTCAAGGATCGCTTCCTCAGCAGGCAAGGCCTTGGTTATGCGAGAGGCCGGTTGCCGACGTATTTCGCGCGCGGTCGAATGATGGAGTCCTGCTCATACTGCTCCAGCGAGTGAGCTATCCAGCCCATGGTCCGTCCGAGCGCGAACAGTGTGAGCGCCGAGCCATCTGGAAGGCCGAGTGCCTTCGCCACGGATACCAGCGCGAAGTCGATGGTCGGCGCTTCACCCAGCACCTGGCGAATGGCGTTCGCGAATCTGTGCGCGAGGGCCGCCTGCCTGGTCTTCGGCAGCATTGCCAGCAGCACCGCGGCGCGCGGATCGCCGGTGGGATACAGAGGATGGCCGAAGCCGTCGATCCGTTCGCCGCGCCGCAGCCTTTCGGTCACGGCACTGGACAGATCGCGCGCAAGACTCAGCGAATGCCAGAGCGCTTCGACGCGTCCGGTGGTGCCGCCGTGCTTGACTCCCTCCAGCGCGGCAAGGCCTGCGATGACGACCCCGTAGGGTGTGGCGCCAGCGGAGGCGACGCAGCGGGCCGTGAATGCCGAGACGTTCAGCTCGTGATCGGCACTGAGGATCAGCGCAGCGCGCAACAGCGGCGCCGCGGCAGGTACGCCCCAGCCCCTGGCAAGCGCCACGTCGATCGTTGGCTCTGGCGTGCCGGCCACGACCGAAGTGAGAAGCCGCAGGATTCGCCAGCCCGTCTGCATGACCGCGCGCGGTCGCAGATCGTAGGCGAGGGGATCCTTTGACGCCGCGAACGCCAGGGCGGCCTGCGCGCGTGACACAAAGGGCACGTCTTCATTGCCGCGCCGGGCCGCGGCAGGGCGTGGCTGGTCGAGCCGTGTGGCGTCGGCGGTGCCCGTCCACAACAGCGCCGCCACTTCGGCAATCTGGCACGAGCGCGCGAGCCCGGTGGCGTCGTGGCCCCGGTAGTAGATGCGACCCTCGGCGATCAAGGTGATCGCGGATTCGAGCACCGGCAGTCCCCATTGCAGTGCCTGCTCGGCCGCCTTCTGAGGATTGCGCCGCTCGGCGGTGCGCGCGCGCAATCGCTCCACATCGTCACGCGAATAGCGACGGTGGCGGGTCTTGCCGGTGCCGGCTTCGGAGCGGATGCGTCCGCGGCTCACGTAGGCGTACAGCGTTGCCCGGTTTACGCCCAGCAGCTGCGTGACTTCCGCCGCGTTGAGCCACGCGGCCTTTGGTCTTTTAATATTGATTGTCCAATCAATATTGACGATGAATGCATGAAACCATACGGTAGCTGTCATGAACGCGCAAACAGCAGCGATGGCAATCGGCGGTCTGGACGGCGTGGTGGCGGCGGCGACGCGCCTGAGCATGGTGGATGGTGAGCGCGGCGAGCTCGTCATCGCGGGCAGCCGTCTCGAGCCGCTTTCGGCGCGGCCGTTCGAGGAAGTGGTCGCGGCGCTGTGGCAGGCGGCGGGCATCGACAGCCCACGAACGATCGCCCGACCGGTTCCGGCCGTCACGCTGGCACTGCTGCGCGCGACGGCGGAGCAAGGCACCGCGCCCATGGATGCCCTGCGCATGGCCGCGGGCACACTGGTGGCCAATGCCGATCTCGAAGCCGCACAGCTGCTGATCGGAACGCTGCCAGCCATGGTCGCCGCCTACGCCCGCCTGCTGCGTGGCGAGGAGCCGCTTGCGCCGCGCGCCGAGCTTGGCATCGCGGCCAACTTTCTCTACATGCTCAACGCGGGCGAACCGCACCCGGCCCTGGTGCGCGGGCTCGATACCTATCTTGCGACGGTTTCCGACCATGGACTCAATGCTTCCACGTTCACGGCGCGGGTCATCGTGTCTACCGGATCGGACTTCGTCTCGGCGGCCACCGGTGCCATCGGCGCGCTGAAGGGACCGCTGCACGGCGGCGCCCCGGGCCCGGCGCTCGATATGGTGTTCGAGATCGGCGAGCCCGCGCGCGCGCAAGCCGTGCTGCGTCAGAAAATCGAGCGCGGCGAGCGGCTGATGGGATTCGGCCACCGCATCTACAAAGTACGCGACCCACGGGCCGATGTGCTGGGCGCCGCCGCGGCACGGATGTTCGCGCATGCCGGCGATGCGCGCCTGTACGACCTGGCGCGCACGGTCGAGGCAACAGCGCTCAGGCTGCTCGAGGAGTACAAGCCAGGCCGGCGGCTGCAGACCAACGTCGAGTTCTATACGGCCCTGCTGTTGCACGGCCTTGGCCTCGATGCCGCGTTCTTCACGCCGGTATTTGCCATCGGCCGCATGGCGGGCTGGACGGCGCATTGTTTCGAGCAGCGCGCCACCGGCCGGCTCATCCGGCCACAGAGCGTGTACGTGGGACGCATGCCGCCTTAAGAGGGCGTCCGGTGCTCTATCATGCCCGGATGAATGCCTTTCTCGGGGCTGGCCGCACGCGCCTGCTCGCCATCCTGATGATCACGTTGAACATGCGCGGCGCCATTACCTGTGTCGGGCCGCTGCTCAAGGACATCCAGGCACATTTCAATCTGAATGGCACGGCGGCAGGATTGCTGACGTCGCTGCCGCTGTTCGCCTTCGGATTCCTGTCGCCCTATGCCGCGCCGCTGGCCCGCAGGCTGGGCATGGAGCAGGCGATTTTCTTGTCCATGCTGCTGCTCGTCGCCGGCATGGGTCTGCGTTACCTGGATGGCGCAATATGGCTGTACGTGGGAACGGCCTGCATCGGTTGCGGCATCGCCTTCAACAATGTGTTGTTGCCCGGATTGTTGCGGCGTGATTTTCCGGAGCAGGTGACTCTCGTCACGGCCTTCTTCACGATGGTGCTGGTGATTTGCGGCGGCCTGGGCTCCGGCATGGCCATTCCGCTGGCGAACTGGGGCGGATGGCGCATATCGCTGGTGTCGTGGATCATTCCGGCCCTGCTGGCGCTGGTCGTCTGGGTGTGGCAACTGCGTGCGCACAGCGCGCCCGCCGCACCGGAACGCAAGGTGCCTCTGTGGAATCAGCCGCTTGCCTGGCAGGTGAGTCTGTTCATGGCCTGCCAGTCCACGGCGTTCTACGTGATGATCGCCTGGTTCCCCAGCATGATGAACGACCTGGAGGGCATCAGCGCGGCGCGTTCCGGCGTCATCCTGTTCATCTACCAGATCGTCGTGCTCGGCTCGGTGATGATTACCCCGCTGTTCATGCACCGCATGCGCGACCAGCGCGCCATCGGTGCCGCGTTGAGCGCCATGATCCTGCTGGGCTTCGTGGGCCTGTATTTCGATCCGGCGCATCCACTGGGCTGGATGATCGTGATGGGAATGGGCGCCGGCGGCGCGCTGGTGCTGGCGATCACGCTGTTCAGCCTGCGCGTGGAAACCGCCGCGCAGAGCGTGGCGCTTTCAGGCATGGCGCAGGCAGTCGGCTATCTGACGGCCGCGGTGATACCGATCTTCATCGGCTTCGTCCACGACCTTACAAAGCAGTGGACCGCGGCGCTGCTGCTGATGATCGCGGTCTCGGCGCTGCAACTCATCATGGGATACCTGGCCGGCAGACCCGTGAAGATCGCCGGCCCAGGTCGGTAGTCAGCGCCCCGGTGCTGGTTGCGCCGGCGCCTGCAATGCGGCCTGCGCCACCGAGATGAGGTAGGCGCGCAGATCAACGGTATCGCCGGGCTTCAGGTATTCGCGGAACGAGGCCATGCCACGCTCGGACAACGTGCCCTGCAGCACGATGGTATCGAGCAGTTGCTGGCTCTGCAGCGCCGGCGAGCGTCGCAGGTCTGGGAAGGTGGAGCGCGCAGCGCCATTGCGGCCATGACAGGTCTGGCACTGGGCCTCGAATACCTGCGCGCCGCGCGCGATGGCGGCGGCATCGGCGAACTGCGGTGCTGTGGAAATCGGCCGCTGCGTGAAGGGCGGCAGATCGGGCAGCGTGGTCTTGCCGCCGAGCTTGAACACCAGCAGGCGCGCGCCGTTGGGCGCGTAATAGCCACCGGGCACGGGGCCGCCGACCGGCAGGGCAACGTACTGGTCCTTGCCCACCTGGTAGCTGATGGGATCGGCCAGTACGGCCGTCTTGGTGTCGAAGGTCCATAGCCGTTTGCCATCGGTGGCGCGGTAGGCGACGAACTCGCGCTTGGGCAGATTGCCGTGGAATACCAGATTGCCCGCGGTGGCCAGCGCGCCGGCCGTGACCTGCACGCCGCCGGCGGGATTGATGAACTCCTCGCTGCGCCACACTTCGCGCTGCGCCACCGGATCCCAGGCCGCGAGGCGGCCGGTGAAACCGGTCTTGGTGTCCGGATGTTCGGCCAGATATTTCTGGCGCGCATCGAACGGGCCGATCATTTGCCAGTGCGTGGTCGCCGGGATGTAGACGAGCTTGGTGATGGGGCTGTATGACATCGACTGCCAGGCATGTCCGCCCGCGGGCCCCGGCGCCAGATTGAACACCTGGTTGGTCAGGTTGGTACGTGCCTGGGGCACCACGTTCGGACGGCCAGTCTTCATGTCCACGCCGTTGGCCCAGTTCACGTCGGTGTAGGGCTTGGCCGAGAGCAGCTCCCCGGTTGCCGCATCGAGCACGTAGAAGAATCCGTTCTTGGATGCCTGCATCACCGTGTGGCGCTGCCGGCCGTTGAGGGTCACGTCCAGCAGCATGAGCTGCTGGTCGGTGTCGTAATCCCAGGTTTCCCACGGCGTGGTCTGGTAGTGCCAGGCATAGCTGCCATCCTTGGCGTGCACGGCAACAATAGAGGTCACGAAGAGATTGTCGCCGCCGCCGGCATCGCGTCGCACCGCGTCGCCCGGCGTGCCATTGCCCGTGCCGAAAATCACGAGGTCCGTGGCCGGATCGTAAGTGATGGCATCCCACACCGTGCCGCCGCCACCGCTTTTCCACCAGCCCGGTGTTTTCCAGGTGGCCGCGGCCATTTCCATGGCCTTGTTCTCGAAGCCGGCGGCCGGATCGCCGGGAACCGTCCAGAATCGCCACAGGTGCTTGCCGGTTTCGGCATCGTAGGCATCCAGATATCCGCGCACGTCGAACTCGGCACCGGCCGAGCCGATGAAGACCTTGCCGTTGGCGACACGCGGCGCGCCGGTGATCGAATAGCGACGCTCATTCGGCGTGGCCTTGGTGGACCACACCTGTTTGCCGGTTTTTGCGTCGAGCGCGATCAGCCGCCCATCGAGCGTGCCGAAGATGATCTTGCCGTTCCACGCCGCCGCGCCGCGGTTATCGACGCCACAGCAAATGTTGATGTTCCACGCGCCGGCGACTTTCGGATCGTGCAGCCACAACTGCTTGCCGGTTTTTGCATCGAGCGCCATCACCTTGCTCCACGGCAGGGTGACATACAGCACGCCATCGACCATCAGCGGCGTGGTCTCGACGTTCTGGTTCGTGGGCAGGTCGACGAACCAGGCCAGGCCCAGCTTGCCGACATTCTTCTCGTCGATCTGCTTCAACGGGCTGAAGTACTGCTCATTGAAAGTGCGGCTGTGGCTCATCCACTGACCGGCTTCCTGGTCGGCGTTGAGCAGACGTGGCATGTCGACCTTGGCGGACTGCGCCTGTGCACCACAGAGCAGGGCCGTGCCGGCCAGGATGATGCGGACCACTCGCTGCAACGCCATGACTTTTCCCCCAGGATTGTTTTGATCGATCGCGGGGATCCAAATTACACCTTATCGTGCCCGCATAGACGGCCGGGTGCCGGCGGGATCGAGAAATTTGCTTGCCTGCCGCCGAACGGCCATGATTTCACGCCACACCCCTGCCATGGCCCGGGGTACGATCGAGAATTGTCAAAGGAGAAAAATTCATGATGCGTTCCATTCGTCTGGCTTGCGCCGCGGCCGTGGCCGCGCTGATGACGCTGCCCGCTGCCGCGCAGACACGGGCGTTGTCCGATCCGGTCGTGGGACATCCCGACCCCGAATCGCTGTTCACCAACAAAGACCCCAAGCTCAACCGCAACAAGCAGGCCGCGCTGCACATCATGCGCGAACTGCTCCAGTGCAATCAGTGGGAGCGCGCCGGTGAATGGCTGACGGACAAATACATCCAGCACAATCCGATGGCGGCCTCGGGTCTGGCGGGGGTGAAGAAGTTCTTCATCGAAGTGGCCAAGCGCAAGCCCACGCCCACCTGCACCAAGCTCACCAGCCCGGTGGTCGCCGTGCAGGCGGAAGGCGATTACGTCACGGTATTGGCGGCGCGTGCGTACCCGTATGCCGACGATCCGAGCAAGACGTACACCAGCACCTGGTTCGACACCTGGCGCTTCGTCGACGGCAAGGCCGACGAGCATTGGGATCCGGCGACATTGCCTGCCCCACCAGCGCGGGCACCGGCGGCTCCGGCCAAATAGTGCTGACCTGGTGGAGGACCGGCCCGGTCCTCCACCAGCGTCGTTCAGTTCAGTTCACGAACGAATCGAAGAACAGCCCGTCGCTGGCCTTCCAGCTGCCGCCGGTCGACACCTTCAGATACTTGCCCATCAGGGGCAACAGACCGGTCAGCACGGGTTCAAAGCGGCTGACTTCTTCCGCCTGCTTGCGCAGCTGCGCCGCGCGCGCCGCGTCGGGCGGGTTCTTGGCATCGCCTTTCTCGGCAGCCGCCGCGCGCTCGAGCAGTTGCTGCCGCTCCCTGTTCATCCGCTGGTGGATGCCCTCGACATAGGCCTGCCAGTTCACGCGCGAGATATCGGTGTAGGAAATGCCATTCAACTGCGCGGGCAGGGCTTTGCGAATGGCGCGGAATTTGGCGTCCGCGGCGAGGGACCCGGCTGGGGTCGATGCGCCGGAGGCATCGCGTGCCAACACGCCTTCGAGCTGCGACCGGTCGGGACTGATCACCAGCATGTTCTTCGACATGGCCAGGTAGAACGGCTCATTCTTCTTCGCCGTTGCCGCGGGCGCGGCGCCCAGTGGCGGCAAGGAGCCGATCTTGACCACCGTGGCGCCCGAGAGCTGCTCTTCGTTGGCAAACAGTGGGCCGGCGGCCTTGCGCAGTATCCCCAGCAATTGCTCGCTCCCGGTCACGGGAATCATCAGCACCGCGGGCAGCTTGTCGGCGTCGAGTCTTTCCTCGCCGGTGGTGACCGCGGCGATCTCGCCGGTGAACAGCGACAGCAGGTCGGCGGCGCGCATGCCGGTCTGCGCCATCACCAGACCGTCGATCATCATGCCGGCCGCCGCGCCGCGGTCAGGCGGCATGCCGGCCTTCACGGCACGCAACACGGCGGCGTACAGCGCAGGCATGTCGATGCGAAAGGCACCGTAGGATTCGGTAGTCGGCGCGGCGGCCAGCGTCTGGAACGTGGAGACATTGCTGCCGATGCCATCCAGCAGGCCGCCGGGTGTCATGTCGGCAAGCAGCGCGCCGCGAACCAGCATGCGATCGCGCCCCATGCCCGCCGAGAACCACACTCCCTGTATCCGTTCGGGATGCAGTTCCCGGATCGCCGCCTGCAGGTTGATCTGCTGGGTCTGCGGGAACGAGAGCTTCGAGAAATCCGGCACCTTCAGAAACATCTCGATCATCGCTCCCGTGGCGCGGAAGCGCTGCGCCCGCTGGTAGGCGGCATTCTTCAGCAGGGAGTCTTGCGCCGGCTTCGCGTCCTGCAGCCGTGTAATCAGCGATTCCATTGCCGCCTGGTCATCGCAATACAGTACGTAGTCTCCCAGTGAAGCCTCGAAGGAATAAGAGATCTTCGGCTTTGCTGGCTGCGTGGCGCCCTCGGGCGGCGGCTTGGGCGCGGTGGTCTTCACCGTCTTCTCGATCTGCACGCCACGGAACGGATAGCTGGAGACTTGCGCGTTTGCCGGCGGCTTCCGCCTGGCCTGCATGCGCGTCCATGCCGCCTCCTTGCCTTTCTTGTTCAGCACCGCGAAGAAATGCAGGTTGTCTTTGCCGCCTGCCAGCAGGTCGCCGGTAACGCCGAATACGATGGGGTTTTCAAGCAGGGACAGTGCGTCATCGATGACCGCGCGACGCGCGGCGGGGGCGGCGGTCGTTCCTGCCGCTTCGGTCAGCTCGGTGATGATGTGGTCCCGCGCCGATGCGAACTGGGGGTCGTTCCAGAGCCGCATCACCGGATTGGTATCCCGCACCTGGGTGGCATTGGCAACGCCATGCCAATTGATCAGGAGCCAGGTATCCACCGGCAGGCGTTCCGGCCCCGGTGCGGTCGGGGCCGCAGACTGGGCGAGTGGGGAACCGGCCAGCACCAGCAGCATACAGATCCAGCGTTTCGTGGGTCTCAAGAGTGCCTCCTGCGGTATGCGCATTTTACACGCTAAACTCGCCCGCTCGCTGGAGCAGAGCCCCCATGCGCATCGCGATGACCGAATTCGCCCGGCCCAGACTGTTCCCGCGGGAACCACGCCCGAACACCATCCAGGACGTCACCGCCGCGGAGTTCGTGCGCCATCTCAATGCACATCCGCCATGGAAGGTGCTCGAAGGCTACGCGCCGTTCTGCAAGCTGCACGTGCACCGGAACTGGACTTCCACGCGCTGCCTCACCATACCCATCACGGAAGCAAACCGGCATCTGCTGCGCTCGGGCTACGAGGCACGCACCCGCAACGAGCTGCCAGTGCTGGCGCGTTGGTTCGAGGGCATCGAGCCGCCCGTCGCCGATTACCTGATCGTCATCCTCTACAGCCGCGAGCAGCTCGAGAAGGAAGGCTCACCCATCGATGCGGACTGGGGAATCGTGGGCTGCATGTACAGCAGCGAACCGGAAGAGATTCCCATGGCGCCGATCACCATGATGCGCTATGCGCTGGGCATAGGCGAGGGTGGATCCGGCACGTCGCTGGATCGTGAGGCTTATCGCCGCGGTGTCGAATACTGGAGCAGTCACGCGAACTGGCGCTGAAGGCCGCGCTCACTATCGGTGAAGGCTACCGGCGCAACTTTTCGAGCAGCGCGCGGGCAGCGGCCGGATTGCGGTGCTTTGCTCCACTGATGACGTAGAGAAAGACCTCACGCGCGGTGATTTTCCCTGCCGGCTCTTCCGGCACCAAGTACAACCCGGCGGGGCGTTTGCCCGCGGCCAACGCCTTTGCCTGCCGGGCCCAGCGCGTCAACGCGGTGGAAGCGTAGCCGGCCTTTTCGGTGTCGACGGTGCCCATGATCCGCAGATAGGCGAAGGGAGCCGTGACATTGGCAATCTGTGGATATTTCGCGTCGCCGGCCAGCACAATGGCAACACCGTGATGGCGTGCGAGCCGCACGAACTCCGGCACAACAAAACTGGCATGGCGCACCTCGATGGCATGGCGCAGAGTCATTCCATTGTGCTCCTTCGGCAGCAGGCCGAGGAAGGCGTCGACCTCCGCCGCGACGAAGCGTTTGAAAGGTGCCAGCTGCCAGTTGAGGGGGCCCAGTTTCCTGGCCAGGCGCAGCACGCCACTATCGAGAAAACGCGCGATGCCATCCGCGGCGGTGGCCAGATCGCGGCGGCCCGTTACGAACCGGGGCGCCTTGACCGCGAACACGAAGCCCTCGGGGGTTTCGTCATGCCAGCGCTGGAAGGTGGCAGGTTTCTGCAGTCCATAAAATGTGGAGTTGATTTCGATCGAGCTCAGCTCGCCGCTCATATAGGCCAGTTCACGCGCGTGGGGCAGACCACGCGGATAGAACAGGCCCCGCCAGGGCGCGAAATTCCAGCCGCCCACGCCAACGAATATCCTGCCGCTTGCCTTGGGCTTGCGCGCCGCCATGCGGGTGAGCATAGCGTAGACTCGCGCTCATGCCGATTTACGATTATCAATGCCAGAGCTGCCGCAAGCGCGCGGAGCTGCTCATCCTGCCCAATCAGAAGCAGCGGCCGTCCTGCCCGGCATGCGGCAGCACCAAACTGGTGAAGCTGTTCTCCGGATCCGCTTCCGTGAGCACCACCCGGACACGCGAACGCACGGCGGCCGTGGCGCGCAGCAAGTACAGCGCCGAGAAGAAGGAAAAGGATCATGCGCACGCCGAATATCTGCGCAAGCACGAGAAAGATCACTCGTGAGCGGACGGGTCAGCCCGCGCGCGCCAGTTTGCGATAGGCATTCCAGTGGCGCAGCGCCCGGCGCTGATCGCCCGCTTCCTGGTAGAGGCGGGCGATGTTGTGGTGCGCGTCGGCATAGTCCGGATCCAGTTCGATCACGCGCGAATAGGTGATCAGCGCCTCGCGGGCTTCGCCGAGGTCTTCGAGCGCCACGGCGAGGTTGTAGAGCACATCGGCATCCGGATCGCCGATGCCACGATAGACGCGCACGGCTTCGCTGATGCGCCCTTCCAGATGCAGGAGCCGGCCCAGGTTGGCGACCGCGCCGCTGTGGGCGTGTTGCGCCACACAGAGCCGATAGGCCTCCACCGCCGCGGTGAGGTCGGTTTCCTCCAGCGCCAATGCGGCTTCGAACTGCCGCGTGCAATTGTCGGCGATGGCCGCCGCGTTTGCGGGCGGCGTCGCGATGTCGATGAGTTCGATCTTGCCGCCATCGACACGTACTTCCAGCGCCAGCAGCAACTGGCCCGTCAGTGCATCCCGTTGCTCACCGGCTTCGTGCACCACGACGCGATCACCCGCGGCGGTGACGGAAAAGCCATTGGCGGGCAGGTCCTCGGGCAATTGGGCGCGGATGGCGCGCAACGCCGTGCCCACGCGGCGGGCCGACAGCCGCGCCGCAAGCAGGCTGCGGGCCGTGCGCAGCAGCACCAGGTCCTGGAACGAAAAGCGCAGCGACCCGCGGGGTCCGCGGCGTGGCGACACATACTTGGCGCGCACCATTGCCCGCACTGAACGTACCGGGATGTTCGTGAGGCGCGATACCTCGGCTGTGCCGAAGTGCTGCAACTACGCGCTCCTGGAAGCCACCCGGGATTTGCGGCCGGTCGTGACGCGTTTCGGGGGTTTGCGCGCGCTGGCCGGGCGGGCGCCGGTGGCCTTGTTGCCCGCGCCACTCTTGTTGAGGCTGCGCTGCAGCACCTCCATCAGATCCACCACATTGCCCAGTCCTTCGGGTGCGGCCTCAGGCGTCTCGAAGTGCGAAATCTCCTTGCCGCTCTTGATCTTCTTCTGGATGGCTGCCTCGACGCGCTCGCGAAACTCATCGTGGAACTGGTTGGGATCGAATCGCTTCGCGGTGGTCTGCTCGATCAGCGCCTTGGCGAGCTTGAGTTCGCCGGCGGCCAGTTGCGGTGTGTCGCCGATGGGAATCTCCTTGATCGTGCGGATCTCATCCTTGAAGAAGAGCTGGTGCATGAGCATGCCATCCTTCACCGGCCGGATGATGACCACGTACTCCCGGCCCCGGGCCGCCCATCGACCTACCGCACACAGGCCGGTCTGGCGCATGGCTTCATTCAGCAGCGCATAGGGTTTGGCGGCATTGCGCGAGGGCGCGAGCAGGTAGGTGCGGTCGAAGTACATGGGATCGACGGTATCCAGCGGCACGAACTCCGTGATGTTGAGCAGCTTCGAGCCGGCCTCCTCCAGGGCCTTGATCTCCTCGGGCTTGAACATCACGTAACGGTCTTTCTCGTATTCGTAGCCCTTCACCATTTCAGAGCGTTCGACCTTCTCGCCATCCAGCGCGCACACATACTGCTGCTTCACGCGGGCGCCATCCTTGGCGTGCAGCAGGTTGAATGACAGGCGGGTCGAGGCGATCTCGGCCGAGTAGACATCGACCGGTATGCTGACCAGTCCGAAGGAGATGCTCACCGAGGCAAAGGATCGGGTAGCCATGTTGTATCTCTGTGGAAACCTGACTATCAGGTAGCGCAGCGCGGCGACCCTGCACAATGCGGCGAGTCCTACACTGCTGTAGGACGCAGGCGCATTGCGCGCGGTTGCGTTTTTTCGCAAAAAAAAGGCCCCGGCGCTTTGAACGCCGGGGCCTGCTGTCGCGCCCTCATCGGGCGCTGGGGGGTCAGGTCAGAACGTGGCCTTCACGCCAAGGAAGAAGCTGCGACCCAGCACGTCGTAGAAGCCCTTGGTGCCCGAGAATTGACCGGCCGACGCGGCAAACGAAGAGCGCGGCAGGGTGGCCAACGCCGGGTTGGAGCATCTTGGAACATCGCTGTGGATGCCGGTGCTGCAGCGGCTGCTGCGTTCCGCGGCCGTCACACCGGTGGTGGCACCGATCGCCGGAGGCTTCACATTGAAGAGGTTCTCGATGCCCGCGCGGATCGACAGCGTGTCGTTCAGCTGGTACGTGGCCGCCAGGCTGAACTCGCTGTAGTCCTTGGTCTTGATCTCCTCGGAGGGTGTGTAGCTGAGCAACGTGCCTTCTCCGCCAGCCTGGATCCGCAGATTGTTGGCGATGATGGCGTTCTCGTAGGCCTTCGCGGCAGTCCACACGCTTGGCAGGTAGCGCCAACCCAGGTTCACGCTGAGCTTGTTCTGTGTGTAGCTCAGATTGGTGTTGATCCTGTAGTCGTACGCGCCCGGATTCGTGCCGGACAGGTTTGGTCCCAGCGAGCCCTTCCAGTCGATCGGGATGTCGATGGAAATCGGCGAAGCCTTGGTCTTGTAGTAGTTAAGTAAAGTAGCCTGCGTGGACAAGCCGAGGCGGCCTGGAACGCTTTCCAGACCGATATCCGCGAAGTCCGCCGCCCAGTTCAACGCCACGTCGACACCGGAGGTGGCAATCGTGGCCTGATTGTCGAAGGCCACCTGCTTGGCGATGGCGCCGCCGCGCGTCTGCTCACGGATCACCTTGCCGCAGGCGTCTTTGCCCGCGCCGCTCAGGTACGACTGGGCTTCAGCCAGCGTCGTTACTGTGGTCTGGCCGTAGCATAGCCAACCCGCGTAGTCGGCGGAATAAGGCTGGATGGCGTCCTTGATCTTCACCTTCCACCAATCCACGGAGCCCGAAAAGCCGCGCAACCAGGCATTGTCGGAAACGCCCTTGCCCGCAAACACGAAGCCCACGGACCAGGTGTCGGCCTTTTCAGATTTCAGGTTGGGATTGCCGACCTGCTGCAACCACGCATTGGCAAAGCCGGCCGCGGCAAAACCCGAGCCCTGGTCGATGGTGACCTTTCCGTCTCCGCCAGGATTGATTCCCGGACCATAGAAGCTGGCGACACCCTGCGGCCCCATCTGCGCCTGGCAGATCAGCCAGGTGCTCTTGGCGCCGGCGGCTGTCTGACCGGCCGCGATTTCGGTGATGGAAGGGTCGGCTACCCCCGGTGAAATTTCCGCATCCAGCGCGGCACCGCCCGCGCCGTAGGTTGCATTCGATCGCAGGCTGCAGGCATCCGAGAACAGGCCACCAGAACCGGTGAAGATTTCCTGCAGGTTCAGGAACAGCTCGCCCAGGTTCGGCGCGCGGTTGGCGCGGTTGTATCCGCCACGCACCCGCAGTGCATCGTTGACTTCGATGCTCGCCAGCGCCTTGTAGGTTTCGGTGTCGTCGGTGTGCTGGTACGTGGAGAAGCGATAACCCAGTTCCAGGTCCACCTTCTTCATCAAAGGCAGATCCTTCAGAACGGGTACCAGCAGCTCGCCGTAGTAGTCATGCACGTACTGCGACACATCCAGATAGGACGTCGGGTACTTGCCCACCACCTGGTCGAGATAGGAAATGCTCGATTCGAGAATGTCGGGCGTGAACTGGCTGAAGTTGTTGCGATAGGAGAAGCCCACCGCGCTGCGCACTTCGCCCGCGGGCAGGTGGAACAGCCCGCCCTGCAGGTTCAGTTCCACGACATCCTGCTGGTTGCCGGCATTCTCCTGCAGGTTGGCGTAAACGGCATCCAGGCAATCCTGTGACGGCTTCACTTCGCCCTTGAAAAGGGTGTCGTAGAAGCCGCTGCTGCAGTGAACCGGCACCGTGCCGAAATTCACGTTGCTCGCGCCCAGCGCCGCCGAGTTGGCCTGTTGACTGGAATTGCGACCCCAATCCGCCTGGTTGATCATTGCGCGCCAGCGCTGCAGTGAAAGGTTGCCCTGGGAGTAGACGCGCGCATTCTGCTCGCCATGCGACCAGTACAGCTCGCCGGTCCAGTCCTTGAAGGGCAACCTGTAGTTCAGGCCGCCCTCCACCTGCCAGTAGGTATTGGTGCTGTCGGTGGTGCGCTCACCCAGCGACTGGTCCGGGAACAGTTCCACCATCCAGCTCGCCGCCGGGTCCGGGCGGCTCAGCAGCATGATGGCGACTTCCGGCGACACGGGGTGTCCGGCGATGGACGCGCCCGTTGCATTCACCGAGCCCGTGGGAATGAAGTTCGGGTTGGCGAACGCGGCCGGATTCGCGCGGTAGGCCGCAACGTTCGCCGAATTCGTCCAGTCGATGGCCGGGTTCACCGGGCTGTCGGTCGTGGGGTTGAACGTCGCGCGGGCTTCCCAGCCGGAAATCGGCACGGTGGGATACAGCCGCGTATGGGTCTTGTTCTGTCCGAAGTTCACCCGCGCGGACACGGTCAGATTGTCCGTGATGTCGTAGTGCGCGTCGGTGAAGAATGAATAGCGCTTCTGCGGTGCGCTGGCCAGTGCGTTCTGATCGTTGAATTTCAGCGACTGGATGACCGAGGTGCCAGGGGCCACGCCATTCGAATTGTCGAAAATGGTGATCGGCGCAATGCGCTGGCCATCGATCAGGCCGAGGCTGTCCCACCGTGCGTTGTTGGCGCCGAAGATCGACAGCACTTCGCCGTTGGGGCCAAAACGGTACTGATGGGTCGTGGCACTGGTGGAGTGAAATCCGGTGCCCGCGGGCGTGCCGAGCAACGCGCGCATGGTCGCATCGTTGGGCGTGTTGGGAGCGCCACTCGGGACGAAGCCCACGCGATCCGCGGCATTGTTGTAGCCACCGGAGCCGTAGAAGAACAGGTCATCCGAACCCTGGTTCGGATCCTTCCACTGGTTGGTGTAGTAGCTGCGATTGCGCTCATACGCCGCTTCGCGATTGTAGTGCTCCACGGCCAGCGTGATGTTGCCGCGGCCGTCGGCAAAGTCGGTGCCGAACAGGCCCGAGACGCGGAATTCCTCGCCATCGCCCGCCTGCGTCCAGCCCTGCTGCACATCGAACTGCGCGCCGTTGAAATTCTTCTTCAGGATGAAGTTGGTGACACCGCCGACGGCATCCGCGCCGTACACGGCTGAAGCGCCGCCGGTGATGATCTCGACGCGTTCGAGCATGGCCGAGGGGATGGCGTTGACGTCCGTCACCATGACGGCGTTGGCCGGAACCGGACGCTTGCCGTCGAGCAGCACCAGGTTGCGGTTCGGGCCGAAGCCGCGCAGCGAAATGGTGGCGATGCCGACCGAGTTCACCGCCGTGGGCTGAATGTCGTCCTCCATGGTCGTCGGCGAAGCCGCCGGGTTGAACGCGGGAAGCGAATTCAGATACGACTCCACGTTCTGCGCCGAGCGCTGCTCGAACGCCGCCGAGTCCACCGTCACAATGGGACTGTTGGCTTCAGAGTCACGGCGCGTGATGCGCGAGCCGGTGACCTGGATTTCTTCCAGTTCCTGTCCAGCGGCCGGCGCTTCGGCGGCGATGCTCGTGTGGCTGACGGCGGCGAGCGAGGTGCCCAGCGCTGCGGCGACAGCCGCGCGTATCCAATAGCGCGCAAGGCGCTCTTGCTTGATGTTCACTAACAGCTTCTCCCGGTTTGATCTGTGACGGCGTGCAGCGATTGCTGATTCGCGCGGCCGCTGAGCATCTACTTCGCAAAACACTTCATCTTGATCACGCGGGAACAGTGATCTGACTGCGCCGGTACCTATAACTGAGAGGTTGAGTACACCGACAACCTGGGCAATATCGCGAATCACTTCGCCGATAACGTTGTGCGTGACGCCTGGTTATCGCAACGCGCGCGGTTGCGCAGGCAACAGGTTTTTTTCTGACGCAGAGGTCAGATTTTCACCAGGCGGTCTTCAGGAATCCCAGTGGATGATGCGCGCGCGCGATCGATACGATCATGAGGAATGTGGCGATGGCCGCAATGAAACAGATCCTGCGCATGCGCGCGGTCTTGCCATGGGAAAGCGCCAGCATTCCCAGCGCGATGTAAACGACAACGAGGATGACTTTCACCGTCAGCCACGATTGCACCAGCGGATACTGGTGCAGGATGCTCATCAACATGAGCGCGGCAGTCAGCAGCGTGGTGTCGATGGTGTAACTCAGATACCGCACCGGCGCGGCGCGCGGCCATGAGGCACCTAATTGCTGTGCGATGCCGCGACACAAGAACAGCAGGCCGCTGGCCGTCACCGCCAGAATGTGCGCCAGCCTGATCTGCGGATAGAACTCGATCATGTGTGGCCTGCTTGCGGGCGTTCGAAGTGCCTGTTGCGGCAGGCAATGGCTGACACTAGCAGTCGTTTGCGCGCGGCTCAATTCCAATGGTCTGTGGCCGGGCTGAAGGTACTATCCGGCAGTCCATTGGAAATGGAGGGATGGGATGCGATCGACAATCCTCGCGTTCATTGCCGTCGTGATGCTCGGTGTCACGGCGCCGGCGACTTCGCATCACTCCACCGCCAACTTCGATTTCACGAAGTCGGCGACGATCACCGGAACGGTGCAGTACTTCAGCTTCACCAACCCGCATTCGTTCATCGATGTACAGGTGCCCGTGCAGGGCGGCGCACCGCAGGCGTACAAGATTTTCACTGTCGCGCGCGTGGTGATGACGCGCACGGGCTGGGGGCTCGATGATCTGAAGGCCGGCGACAAGGTCACGATCACCGGCAGCCCGGACCGCAAGGACGCCTCGTTCATGTATCTCAACCGGATAGTCTTCGCGAACGGCAAGACCTGGGACCGCGATCCGGCGCTGCAGAAATGAGGATGACATGCTGGATAGCGGCATTGGCCGTGTGCATGGCGCCGATTCACGCGGCGGAGCAGCGCGCGGCGACGCCGGACTTTTCCGGTATCTGGCTGCCCGATGCGCGCCGCGCCGAAGCCTGGCCGGCAAACTTGCCATTGATGCCCGCGGCGCGCCGCTTCATGGAGCGTTTCAATCCGGTCGAGAGCGATCCCACCACCTTGTGCATGCCCTTCGGCACGCCGCGGAACATGCTGCAAACCGAGTATCCCCTGGAGATCGTGCAGACGCCGCGGCGCGTGGTGATGGTGCTGCAGCCGAATCTGGCCAATGCCGAAGTGCGCCGCATTCCGCTGGTCGGCGCGCTGCCCGAAAGGCCCGAGCCGTCGTGGTTCGGGTCTTCGCACGGGCGATGGGAAGGTTCGACGCTGGTCATCGAAACCATCGGCCTGCGTGAAGACTCGCTGGTCAGCGAAAACGGCCTGCCGCACAGCGATCAGCTGCGTGTGGTCGAACGTCTTCACGTGGTCGACGCCGCCGCGCGCGGCAAGGTGCTGATCGACGACATCCAGCTGCATGATCCGCAGGCCTACACCGCACCACTGAAGACGCGGCGTTACTTTTCCTGGGCACCGGATGTCCGGCCGCGCGACCCCACCTGTGTCGACGCGCTGTGGATCGACAAGCTATGGCGCGAGCGGCTGCAGGAACACAAGGAAGTAGCATCGAAAGGTGCGGGCCGATGAAGCGTCGCGTACTGCTGCTTGGGCTCGCCTTGATCGGGGTTGCGCGGATGTCGTTGGCCTTGGCCGCCGACATGGCGAAACCGGACCTCTCCGGCGTGTGGTTTCCCGATGCCAGGGCCAGTGGCCGCTGGCCTGCCGAACGGCCATTCACCCCGGCGATGGCGGCGGCGCGCGAAGACTGGAACAAGACCTACACACCCATCGATCTCACGCGCGACGACGAGAACACCTCGTGCATTGCCTACACGCTGCCCTATGTGATGACCACCATCACGCAATATCCTTTCGAGATCGTCGCCACGCCGCGGCACATTTATCAGTTCACCGAGGTCTTCGGGCAGGTGCGGCGCATCGATCTGGAGGGCGCCGGGCGCGGCGACCAGCTCCCCAGCCGCATGGGTATTTCAACCGGGCACTGGGAGGGCAATGTGCTGGTGGTCGAGACCACGCATCTGCTGCCACTGCATGTGGGGCACCGGTTTCCCAGCAGCCCGGCGCAACGCATGGTGGAGCGATTCTCTGTCGAAGGGCAGGGGTCGTCCAGGACCCTGCACGTCGAGGTCAAGGTGATCGATCCGCTGGTCTATCAAGAGCCCATCGTCGTGCGCATGGTTTACAAGTCCGCGCCCGATGTGGAACTCGGCGAGTACATCTGCGGCCAGGATCTGTGGGACTAGCACCGCGACCGCAGCACCAGCAAGATTCCCTGGCGATAGGCGCGGTTCGCGGCGCCAACAAGCCCCGACGGGGAAGTGTGTCGGGGCCTGCCTGTTTGTGCGGGTACCTCCTTCGCCAGTTACGGAACTCGGCGGGCAGTGGTCAGCACCGTCTGGACCTGACGTCTTGCGGCGACTCGCGCGGCAATGCCGCCCTCACCGAAGACCTGAGTCAACGCGTCCTGCAGTACGGCCTGACGGCACTTGGCGTTTTCGATGTACATCCCGGGAATTGGCGGCACGGCCAGCCGGCATACCTGCCGCGTCGCGGCCCGCAACCGTCCCTGCAGGGTTTTCTTGCCAGTCGTCGTGGCGAGATCCAGATCACCGAAACGGACGACCTGGCTGACGGTGCGATCGTCGTCGGTGGGCGCCCCGGCCGCCTGGGCGGTCTGCAGCGACAGGGTGAACAGGCAGGCGGTGGCCAGCACGGGGATCAGATTCAGCTTCGATGTCATGACGGTCTCCAGAGTGAGTTGGTGTTCGCCTCTCTGCGGTTTCCCGTCAGTCGGCGTGCGGTTACAGTTCACCGACAGGCCCTGAAGAGGCTTGGACCCGGCCGTGAATTCCTCTGAACTGTTCTCAAGGACTGTCTGTGGCTGCTGTGCAGGACGCGCAAGTCATTGCTTTCGATAGTTTTTTTATCGATGCGAGGCAGCGCCTGCTGTTCAACGCCAATGGCGAATCCCTGCCGCTTCCTTCCCGGGCCTTCGACACGCTGCTGTTCATGGCCCAGCATCCGCACGAGCTCATCGACAAACAGCGCCTGATGAAGGCGGTATGGCCACAGGCCATCGTCGAAGAGAACAACCTCAGTCAGCACATTTCGCTGATCCGCAAGGTGTTGGGCGAGGCGCCGAACCAGCACCGCTTCATCGTCACGGTCCCCGGCCGGGGTTTTCGCTTCGTGCCGCAGGTGCGGGCGCTCGAGGCGCTGCCCTGGCTGGCAGCAGCGGTGCCCGCCGAGCGGGCAGTGGACCCGCCACCGCACACCGCGTCCGCCGACGTGGTTGTCTCGCCCGAGCCGAGCCACCATTCGCGCACCTGGATGATGTGGGCTGCTGTGGTGGTGCTGGCCGTGCTGCTGGGCGTGGGCTATCGCTGGCTGAACCGGCCGCCGCCGGCCGACAGCGCGCCGTCGATCGCCGTGCTGGCCTTTGCCGACATGTCGCCCGGCCACGATCAGGAATATTTTTCCGATGGCCTGGCCGACGAGCTGATCAATCAGCTCGGACAGATTCCACAGCTGCGGGTGATCGGGCGCACCTCGTCGTTTGCGTTCAAGGGCCGCAATGAGGATTCGCGCCGGATCGGCGAGATTCTCGGCGTGAATCACATTCTCGAGGGCAGCGTCCGCAAGTCGGGCGACCGCGTGCGCATCACCGCGCTGCTGATCAATTCCGCCGACGGCTCGCAGCTCTGGTCGGAAACCTACGAGCGCAAGCTGGATGACATTTTCGCGATCCAGGACGAGATCTCGCACACGGTGGCGGCACGGCTGCAGTTGAAGCTGGGCGTGCAGGATCTCAACGCCGGCGGCACCCGCAATCTCGCGGCTTACGATGAATTCCTGACCGCCCGGGCAATGCTCAACTCCAACGACGATGCGACGCTGCGCGCCGCCGCGCCGCATCTCGAGCAGGCCGTGATGCTGGATCCGGAATTCATGACGGCGCGGCTGTGGCTGATCGATGCGTACCTGCGCGCCGCGCTGAGCAGCGCTGAACTGAAGGACGCGGCCATCGCCATGCAGGAAGCGGCCATCGACGAGGTCGTGAAGCGCGCGCGCGGTACGCCGGAGGCCAGTTTTGCGCTGTCTTACCGCGCGGCGCGCGGCAGCGACCTGGTGGAGCTGGAACGCCTGCTCAAGGACGCGATGCGGATTCAGGGCAGTCCCGGAGCGCGTGCACGGTTGCGCTACGGCCAGTTCCTGATGGGAACGGGTAATTCAGCGGCGGCACTGCGCGAGCTGCGGGCCGTGCAGCGGGATGATCCGCTGAATGACTTCAGTCGTACCCAGATATTGCTGGCGCTGGAGAACGCCGGGCAATCCGCACAGGCCGAACAGGAGATTCAGGGATTTCTGCGCACGCCGGGTGGCAACACGCGTTCCATACACGGCGTCGCAATTCGCATGGCGCAGGGTCAGCACGACACGGCGCGGTTGCAGCGTGCCGTCCAGGCGGCCATCGATTCCGGATACATGTCCGGCGAGGCGGCGCAGTGGCTGCGGCAGATGCTCGCCAGCCCCGCCGACGCGCTGGAGAAACTGCGGCGCTCTGCCGCGGAATCCCACCTGCAGGGTGATGTTTATTTCGCCAGCAACATTGCGCAGGATGCCGCGTTCCTGGGCGACAAGCAGCTCGCTCTCGAGGGCATGAAGGCCCTGTTGAACTCCAACTTCGCATTCGAAACCACGGCTTTCGTGCTGTGGCGACCCGTGCTGAGGGACGTGCGGAGCGAGCCGACTTTCAAGGCCCTGCTGCGGGAGCGGGGCCTTGCGCAATACTGGCGAACCACCGGCAACTGGGGCGATTCGTGCCGGCCGCTGGGCAGCGATGATTCCGAGTGCCGCTGATTCAGTTCGGGCTGGGCATGTGTTGCGCGCCAGCGCTGCCACTGGGCGCGGTCGTCGGATCGTGGGGCAGCGGGATCGCCTTGCCAGCCCGATTCCAGTGCGCGAATTCCGTCGGCGAAACCGAGCCGTCGCGGTCCGTGTCCAGCCGGTCGAAACTGGCGTCCAGTTCTATGACGGGCAGCGCTTCCTCCTTGGACAGTTTGCCGTTGGCATCCTTGTCCAGGGTCGAGAAGTCGATCTTCGCCGCCGCCACAGGGCCAGCTTTGTCGGCTGGCGTCTGCGCATGCGCCAGGCTGGTTGCGGTGAGGGCGGCCAGCAATGTCGTGTACAGCTGCGTCTTCATGGTGTCCCCTTGTTTGGGTAACGCGTGGAACTAATGCTGAGCGCATCGCTCCACCGATGCATGTCGGTCCAGACTCAACTTGGCCTGCGGTAAGCCCCGATCTGCTGTCAGTTCACTCCTACGCATGAGCATCGAAATCCTGCAGATCGTTTGTCCCCACGACGCCGCGCTGAATCGCGTGCCGGCCGCGCGACTGGCGGACTCACCACGTTGCGGCAAGTGCCATCGACCGCTGTTTGCCGGCGAACCGGTTGAGCTTTCCATGCAGACTTTTGATCGCCATCTCACGCAGTCGCAGATTCCGCTGCTGGTGGATTTCTGGGCACCCTGGTGCGGGCCCTGCCGCATGATGGCGCCGGCCTTCGCCAGCGCGGCCGCATTGCTCGAGCCACGGCTGCGATTGGCAAAGGTGAACACCGAAGACGAGCCGGCACTTGGCGCGCGGTTTGGAATCCGCAGCATCCCCACGCTGATGCTCTTCGCCGAAGGTCGCGAACTGACGCGCCAGAGCGGCGCGCTCACGAACGCCGAGCAGATCGCGCGTTGGGCGGCGAGCCAGCTGTCGCGCTGATCCTGTAACTGCGGCAAAATGCAGCGAGCATTCTTGCGCTCGCGCGGGGGTATTCATGATCCGCATGGCGTTGATGGCGGTTTTGATGGGCGCTTCGATGGGCGCCGTCGCGGCGGATGATCTGAAGGTGTCGCAGCTCGAACAGGATGTGCGGGAGCTGCAGCGACAGGTGCAGGCACTGTCTCGACAGATCGAGATGCAGCGTGCGCAATCCACGCCCGCGCCCCAGATGGTCCGGCCGAAAACCTCTTCTGCTGCCGGCTCGGGAGAAACGCCCGCATGGGTGGATGCGGCCCGATGGCAGAAGCTGCAACCCGGCATGAGCGAACTCGAGGTGGTCACCACGCTGGGCCCGCCCACCTCCATGCGCGTGGAAGGCGGTCAACGGATACTGCTGTATGCGCTGGAAATCGGTTCCTCTGGATTTCTGGGCGGCAGCGTCACGCTGCGCGACCGCGCGGTGATCAACGTGCAGAAGCCAGTGCTGCAATAGCACTGGCTTCACGGCCTTCGTGGCGCCTTACTTCGGAAGCGGATCAGAAGAAGGCCAGTAGCGCCCGGTGCCGACCGGCAGCGGGCGGAAAAAAGCATTGATGGCATGGATCTGCCCGCCCCAGACCTTGAAAGCCTCGAAGGTCACCAGCGAATTGCCTTCGCCATAAGAGGCCGTGTAGCCGAAATTCATCCACAGCAGGACCACGCCGTTCTCTTCATCCACCGCGGCCACATTCGCGATGATGCTCGGATGCACCATGATGTTCTGTGCATACATGCCGCAGTCGCCGCGGCCGCAGCCACCGCCCGCCGTCACCACGCCATTCTCCACGCGGTAGGTTTCCGTGGCGAAAGGCGTTCCGCCATCGATGAAGCTGCCCACGCGCAGTCCTTCCGGGTAGGTCAGCGCGGTCTTGATCATGGATTCGCGCGACTGCCGCTTGCCCGCTGGCACCGCATCGTTCATGCCGCGGATGGGCTTGCCCAGCTCGGTGGGCTGGAAACGCGAATCCTTGGTGATGCGCTGAATCAGCGTTTCGACGCCGATGATCTTGCGATCCTGCACATGCAGCAGGATGGAACACAGCGCGGGATTCTGCCCTTCCATCACAACGACGTGCGTGGCCGCAACCTGCTTTTTCGTGTCCAGGTAATCCTGGCGGAATTCACCCTTGGCGGTTGCTGTCTTCCACAGCCCGTCGCCCAGTTTCACGCCTTTGGAGTCTTCGACGAAGCGGGCATTTTCGCCCAGCGGCAGTTTCGAACTGTCGTGGGCCACCAGCGCATCCACATACTGCGTGACCAGGCCGGCCAGACAGGCGCGATCGCAGGCCTGCGCGGCGGCGGAAGTTCCGGAAATGCCGAGCAGGCCTGTACCCAGTACGGCCAGCGCGGCGGCGCGAAGCAAGTGACGCTGAAACATGATGCCCCCTTTCATTTTCGTTGGATGACGCAAGCGTATACCAAGTCGCCCCCGGACCGTAGGAGCGCTCCTACTGGAGAAATCACTACCTGAATGACATCATCGACACCCATTCCAATCGCGTGCCCTGACAATGGAGTTCAAGGACTACTACGCCATCATGGGCGTGCCGCGCGAGGCCACCGCCGAGCAGATCAAGCAGGCCTATCGCAAGCTGGCGCGCAAGTATCATCCGGACGTCAGCAAGGAAGCCGAAGCCGAACAGCGGTTCAAGGAAGTGGGCGAGGCCTACGAAGTGTTGCGCGATCCCGAGAAGCGCGCGGCCTATGATCAGCTGGGTCAGGGACCACGGGCGGGTGAGGAGTTTCGTCCCCCGCCGGACTGGGGTTCGGGCTTCGAATTTCGCGGCGCCAGCGGCGCCGGCGGTGGCGATGAAGGTTTTGCCTTCGAGGGCGATCCCAGTGAATTCTTCGAGACACTGTTCGGCCGTGCCGGCTTCGGTGCCGCTGGCGCGCAGGCGCATCATGGCCACGGTCGGGCCAGAAATCGCGGCGAGGATCATCACGCGCGCGTCGTCATCGATCTCGACGCCACGCTCGAGGGTGCCACGCGGACACTGACGCTGCGCGTTCCCGCCATGGGCGAAGACGGGCGCCCGCATCTGCGCGATCGCACATTGAACGTGCGCATTCCCAGAGGCATCCAGGCCGGGCAGCATATTCGCCTGGCTGGCCAGGGTTCGCAGTCAGGCGGCGAGGGCAAGCCCGGAGACCTGTACCTGGAGGTGCAGTTCGCGCCGCATCGGCTATACCGGCCCGAGGGACGCGATCTGCTGCTGGATTTGCCAGTGGCTCCCTGGGAGGCAGCGCTGGGCGCCACGGTGACAGTGCCCACACCAGCGGGCGCCGTGGAGTTGAAGATTCCCGCCGACTCCAGAGCGGGCACCCGCCTGCGTCTCAAGGGGCGCGGTCTGCCGGCCAATCCACCGGGCGATCTGTATGCCATGTTGCAGATCGCGCTGCCGCCCGCGGATAGCCCGGGCGCGCGCGAGGCCTATCGTGCGCTGGCTACCGCCCTTCCTTTTGATCCTCGCGCCAGCTTCGGAGCCTGATCATGGCAACTCGTCAAACAGAAATCCTGGTGGGCCAGATCCTCGAAGAGGAAGTAACGCTGACGTTCGATGAAGTGAGCGGTGCCTGCGCTGTCGCGCGGGAGCGCATCGTGGAACTGGTGGAGCAAGGTCTGCTCGAGCCTCGGGCCGGCGCGGATCAGCGTCTCGGTGGCGATGCGCTACGCAGGGCGCGTATCGCGCTGCGCCTGCAGCGTGATCTGGGAGTCAATGCGGCAGGGGCATCGCTGGTGGTCGAATTGCTCGAGCGCATCGAGCTGCTCGAAGCACGCCTGCGCGGGCGGCAGTGATCTACCAGTCGATCCAGCGGTCCTTGAAGATTTCCTTCTGGCGCCGCGCGTAGAGCTTGTCCAGATCGTCGCGCTTGCGGATCAGCTTGCGTAGCTGCAGATCACGGTTGATCACCTGCAGCGCATTCTTGCGGTAATCCTGGATGCGTTCGAGATAGACCAGCTGCGGCTCGGGGGCATAGTAGCCGCCCACTGTCGCACTGGCCCACTCCTGCAGGGCCTGCTCGTAGAAGTTGATTTCGCACCTGCGCCTTGCGATGTGCGTGCCCAGCGCCGCGGTGCGCGTGCAATGCACATCGAAGTCGTCGTTGGTGTTCAGGTCGTTATAGCGGGCATAAAAGCGGTTTTCCGCCTCCGTGATGGCCTGCCGGATCTGCCGCAGGTGATCGGCCTTGACGACGAATTCGTCCAGCTGCTGCACCGGCCTGGCGGTGGCCGCTTCCGTTGCGGCGATTGCGGCGGGTTGCGCCAGCATGGTCATCGCCAGCGCCGCCGGTATGCACAGATAACGCGTGAGCCTGCCATTCATGCGAAATCCCTCCTTGGACTCGCGCAATGCATATACCCGTTCGCGCGGGTTCGCAAGAGATAACCTGCGCCTTCGGGCGTTCAGGCCTTGCGCCGGCGCGCGCGCAACTTGTCGCGTTCGCGGATGTACAGCGAGTTGTGCATGGTGACCTGCTCCTGTGCCAGTCGCGCCGCCGGTGCCTGGGTGGCTGGCACCGATGCCATCAGCGCATCCGCGCGTTCCTGCAGTCCCGGCCCGAATTCCGGATGCGACAGGATGAACAGGTCGTTGTTGCGGATGCCGGCCAGCACGATCTGCGCGGCTTCCATGGGATCCATGCCCGCGCCGATGATCTGCCGGATGCGCGCGGTGTTGGCCGCCGCATCGTCGGGCCCGGCCTTGCCCTTCTCATTGAAGGCGGCGCTGACATTCTTCTCCAGCTCGAAGATGTTGGTGGCCACCAGGCCGGGGCAGTACACCGAGGCGCCGACATTGGCCTTCGCCGCATCCAGTTCCGAGCGCAGGATTTCCATCATGCCCGTGACGGCGAACTTGCTGGCGGTATAGGCACCGGCGCCGCCGCCCTCGGTGGGCAGGATGCCGCTCATGGATGAAGTCGTGACCACGTGCCCGCCTTCACCATGCTTGCGGATGCGCGGCACGAACTCGTGGATGCCGTTGTAGACGCCGGTGAGATTGATGGCGATGGTCTGATCGAAGTCCTTGGGCTCGGTGGCCAGCAGCGCGGTCAACGGGCCGATGCCGGCATTGTTCGACAGCAGGTGAATCCTGCCGAATTTCGCCTCGATCTCATCGGCCGCGGCCTTCATGGCCGCGCGGTCGATGACATTGACCTTGATGGCATGCACGCGATCCTTGCCGGTCTTGAAGCCATCCAGTGCCGGACCTATCTGGTCATCGCGGATGTAACCAATCACCACCTTCATGCCGGCCTGATGGAACGCATGCGCCTGGCCCAGGCCGATGCCGCTGGAACCACCGGTGATGAAGGCCACCTTGCCCGCCACGTCCTTCATCGGAGCAGGGCCAGCCGGCGCGGCGGCCGCCTGGGCGACCGGTGTGGTGGCGGCAGCCAGCAAGCCGGCCGTGCCGGCGGCGACGGCCATGCCGCCCAGGAATTCACGTCGATCGACGCCCTTCTTGTTCTGTGCCACGGCGGACTCCCCTGTTTGATCCATCCGGATGCTACTCCTGCGCCGCCCCGCGGGCGAGGGAAGGCCAATCGGCTCACCCGCAGTGCCAACGCGCGACAATTGCCGGCCGCTGAACGCTCTGCAGCATATTCAGGCATGCGGCCGCCTGACTTCATTCGCCTGCTGGTCGACGCCATCAGAGTCTGGCTCGATCGCAATGCCTTCCAGCATGCCAGCGCGCTGGCGTTCTATACGTTGTTCTCGCTGGCGCCGCTGGTGATCATCCTGGTTGCCATCGTGGGCGCGGTGTATGGCCCGGATGCGGCCAGTGGCCGCATATCCGCCGGCCTCAACGATCTGGTGGGATTGCAGGCGGCAACCGCGATCGAAAACGCCGTACGCCTGTCGCGTCCGGACCGCACCGGCATCCTGCCCACACTGGCCGGCATCGGCGCCTTGCTGTTCGGCGCGACCACCGTATTCGCCCAGATGCAGAGCTCGTTGAACCAGTTCTGGGATGTGCGACCGAAACCCACGCGCAGCGGAGTACTCAATTTCATCGTGGTGCGCCTGCTGTCGCTGGGCATGGTGGCCATCATCGGCTTTCTGCTGCTCATTTCCTTCGCATTGAATGTCGCCATCAACGGCGTCATCGAATACGCGGGCCACTGGATCGTCGTGCCACCGATGCTGGTGTCGGGGCTGGACTTCGTGATCTCGCTGCTGGTGACCACCGGGCTGTTCGGCCTGATCTTCAAGGTGCTGCCAGACGTGCACCTGGAGTGGAACGACGTGCGTCATGGGGCACTGCTCACTGCCTTGCTGTTCGTGGCGGGGCAGTATCTGATTTCCTGGTACCTGACCACGGTGGCGCCCACCTCCACGTATGGCGCCGCGGGTTCCCTCGTACTGGTGTTGTTCTGGGTGTACTACTCCTCGCTCATCCTTTTTTTCGGCACTGCCCTGACCAAGGTGATGATTCTGCGCCGTGACGGGCGCGTCACGCCCGCGCGGGCCGCCGTGCGCATCCACGTGGCGGTGGATGAGGAATGATCAGAAGCGCCGGCTCAGCGACAGCGTGGCGCCCATTACATCGCTGAACAGGTCGGAGTTTCCCGCCAGCCTTCCGTTGGCATCCAGTTCGTCATGGGCCAGCTTGTCGCCATAGCGCAGGTCCAGGTTCAGATCCCAGCGAGGCCGGATATCGCGCCACTGCACGCCCGCGCCACCGTAATAACCGTAGGCCGGCGTCTGCGCGTCGTAGCGCGCCGCGCCGGCGAAGGCCGTCAGCGCCAGCGATGTCGTCAGGCGCAAGCGGTAGTCGAAGGCGCGCAGCCCCACGAGCAGGTGTTCATCCACGCGATCGAGTTCGATGCGCGCGCCCAGATCGCTGCGGTGACCGACCGCGCGCCGCACGCCCAGTGCCAGATGTGGCGCAAGCCTGGCGGCCGATGTACTGCTCGGCGAGCCTGGCGTGTCGCGACTGGTGTGCACCTTGCCGAGGGCAACGCCGGCATCGATGAACATCGACGCACCTGCCTCCGCACGGCGGGTTCCGCGGATGGAGCCGCCGGAGCCTTCCAGGCCGCGCGCGAACGCCGCGAGCCGGATGTAGTTGTCGCCCATCACATCCCGGCCCACCGTCAATTCTCCGCCGGCCCGCAGCGTCCCCACCGGCATCGAATATTGCGCGCCGAGTTCGGTCGCGCGTCGATAGCGGATGGCCGTGTAGTTCTGGTTTCGCAGGGTGCGCAGAACCACGTCGAGCGAAGCACCACCGCGCATGTCCCATTGCAGCGCCAGCGACTGCGCGCGTGCGCCGATGCCGTTCCCGGGTACGCGCCAGTCGGCACCCCACTGACCGATGACATCGCCCTGGTTCACAAGGCCGTCGTGGTAGGTGCCGTGGGTATACCAATCGTTCTGCCACTCCGAGATCTCATAGCGCAATCCCAGATTGCGCCACAGATGGGGCACATAGACGCCCAGCGACAAACCGGCGTTGCCCAGACGACCGCTGGTGCCATGCGCCGTATCCTCGCCGGCGAATTCCATGGAGACGATGACAGGCACGGCACCCGGGTAGACGAAACTGCTGCTCCACGCCGCCTGCTGGTTGCCGAATTCCGGTGGGCGACCGGGTCGGTAATTGTCGTAGTGATTGGGACGGAAGAAGGCTTTGAACAGGCCACCCGGACTCGAATCGCGCGTGCCACCGCCAAACTGCATCTGCCGTGTCAGCCCCAGCGACCAGCCGCGCGCGGGCTCGATGCCCAGATGCATGCCGGCCAGCAGCGGATGCCCGCTGGTGAACTGGCCATCATCCAGAATGGAATCCGACCACGACATGCGCGACAGGAAGAATTCGTACGTGACTCGCGCACGGGTGATCGGTGTCGAATTGGATAAGCCCACCGAAGGCATCGTGGCTGCCTGCGTGCTCATCAGAAACGCGCTGTCGCGCAGCGGCGAGAGCCAGCGATCGCGAAATCCCACATCCAGTTGGGCATAGCCGCCACCGACACTGAGCATCGTTCCGGTGGGAGTCGTTTCACCCTGGCGTGCGATGGCGCCAGCGCCGAGCAGCAGGTACGGCGAGGGCTGCCACTGCGCGGCGGCCGACAATTGCCAGTGATCATCGGAGCGCCCGCCGTGACGGTTGGGCAGCGGCACGCTGCTGTCGTCCGCCACCGCGGCCTCGACTTCGAAGCCGGTGACCGCCGCCGGTTCGACGTAGCGGCGCAGCCAGCGCTGCATGCTTTCGCACAGTCCGGGATTGTCGGGACAGGCACGTGACATGGCCTCTTCGACCAGTGCAACCGGAATGGGGCGGCGCAGGATGGGCTGATCGGCCAGCGCGAACAACATGTCGAGCTGCCGCGCCTGAAACGGCGAAAGATCGATGGGCAGGTAGGCGCTGACGCCCCGGGCGTCGCTCGGGCCGGCCAGCCACAGCCCCAGCAGGATCGTTCCAAAAATTCCCGGTGCGGCGCGCGGCCGCGGAAGTCCGTTTCGCATCGGCGTGCAGCATAGCGGCTGGCGCAGCGCGTTGCCCGCGATACGCGATTGCACAATCAAAAAGATTGCTTGCGTGCTTGCGCTACCGCTCTTAGCCTCGGTCATTCGCATGTCCTTCATGGCCTCATCGTTTGCGCGCCGTTTCGCTCATGTGGCCATCATCCTGTTCTGGCCGCTGTTGGCGCTGCCGGCGTCGGCCGCAGCCGGCGAAGCCGATGCATCCGCGCGGCTCGATCGCCTGGAAATCGCGGTAACCCGCGCTGAAGACATCCGCGCCATCAAGAAGCTGCAGCGGGCTTACGGCTACTACGCCGACCGCGGGCTGTGGGATGACCTCGCGGACCTGTTCGCCGACGATGCCACGGCGAACTATCCCAGCGGCGGCTTTGATGGCAACGCCAGCATCCGCGCCATGTTCGTGCAGAACCTGGGGCAGGGCCGGCCGGGTCTGGCCGAAGGCCGCATCTATAATCACACCATTCTGCAGCCCGTGGTCGACCTGTCTGCGGATGGCGCCACCGCCATCGGCCGCTGGCGCGTGCTGGGCATGCTGGGACGTTTCGGCGGCTCGGCCACCTGGGCCGATTCGCTGTATCGCTTCGACTACGTGAAGCGCGATGGTCAGTGGAAGATCCTGGCGCTGACGGCCTACGCGGGTTCAGGCGGTGGCTACGAACAAGGCTGGATCGCGCCCAGGCCGCGGCCGCCCGGCGCGGTGGATACCTCGCCTGTGCGGTTCAATCTGGCGCATCCGGCCGATCGGCCCTGGGTGGACCCCTGCGAGGCGGATGTCTCGGCCTGTGTCGTGCCTTTCCCTTATCCCAATCGCGGCGGCATGCGGCCGCCGGCACAGGTATCGGCAGTGACTGGCACCACGCCATCTGATCAGGCGCGGGCTGCGGATGCGCGAGCGGCCGATCTGATTCGTCGCGCGCAGCGCCTCGAAGACGAACAGGCGGTGATGAACCTGCAGCATGCCTATGGCTACTACCTGGATCGCGGCCTGTGGCGACAGCTCGCGGATCTGTTCGCGCCCGATGGTTCGCGCGAGGTGGGGCAGGGTGGCGTGTACGTCGGACGCGAGCGTGTTTTCCAGTCGATGACGCTGACGGGTCCGCCCGGCCTGCGCGCCGGTCAGCTGAACGATCACTTCGAGTTCGAACCCATCATCGATGTGGCGCCTGACGGCAACAGCGCAAAGGGCCGCATCTTCGAGCTGGGCTTCGTCGGCGGTGGCGGGCAGCCCGGCTCGCTGGTGCAGAACGTGCAGGAAAACCAGTACGTGCGACGCAACGGCGTGTGGATGATCCAGTCCGCGCATCACTACACCATCCTGCGCAGCGAATACGATCAGGGTTGGGGCAAGAGCGCCTTGCCTGCGCGCGCGGTGAGCAACACGCTGCCACCGGATCGACCGCCGAGCGTGGTCTACGAGGCTTATCCCAAGGTGTATACGCCGCTGCTGCACTTTGCCAATGCGTCGACGGGCAGGCCCACGCAATACGCGCCCGGCACCGCATCACCGGCGCAAGGCGCGGACGTGGCGCCTGCGCCCGCGATCGCGCATGTTTCTGCCCGGCAGCTCTCCGCCGCCGAGCGTCAGGCGCGGCGGGCGACGGACTACGATGAAATCGAGAACCTGCAAAGCGCCTACGGCTATTACACGGAAAAATCGCTGTGGTCCGACATGGCGGCGCTGTTCACGCAGCGCGGCGTGCTGCAACTCGATGCGCAGCAAGTTGCCGGCCGTGGCCGCATCCTCGATTTTCTGCGGACTTCAGGCCCGCAAGGACCGGTGAAAGGCGCGCTGAACAGCCAGTTGCAGCTGCAGCCCGTCATCCATGTCAGCGCCGATGGAACCACCGCGCACATCCGTTCCCGGTTGCTGCAGCTTTCGCGCGATGCGCAGGGCCGTCCGATGTGGGGTGCCGGCATCTATGAAAACGAACTGAAGAAAGAAAACGGCGTGTGGAAATTCAGCCGTCTGCATTTCTACCGGACCTGGCAGGTGCTCTACAAAAGTGGATGGACCAATCCCACTTCAGACGGCGGGCAGGTTTTCCCTTCGGGCTTCACGCCTCCCTTTCACTATCGCAGGCCTTGAGCCGCGTTCGCGCCCGGAACCCTTGCCTCCCGGAGGCGCTTGCACTTCCGCCCGGGGGTAGCCGGGATCAGCCTGCGGCAGTACCTTCGGGCGGCGAATTCTTACGGAGAGTGCCCATGATGCGCCCCCTCGTTGCCCTCTGTGCCGCGCTGGTCCTGATGCTGGCTTTGCCGGCCCGGGCGGACTCCGCGCTCGACAGTTTCGCCCGCGATGTGGATCGCGCCGAGAGCATCCGCGCCGTCAAGGATCTGCAGGCCAGCTACGCGCAGTACGCACAATTCGGATTGTGGAATGAGGTCGGCGCGCTGTTCGCCCCTGGCGGCAGCTTCGTCTTCGACGGCCTGATCAAGCCGGCGGAAACAGCCAAAGGTCCCGCCGCCATCGCCACCTTCCTGCGCACTCGCTACGGCGGCGGCTACGAGGGGCAAAAGGCCGATGGCCTGTCGTCGATGTTCATCGATGCGCCAGTGGTCAATCTTGCGGTGGACGGCAACAGCGCCAAGGCGCGCTGGCAGGCCATCATCTTTCACGGTCATGGCGAGCAGGCGCGTATCGAGGGCGGGGTATTCGTGAACGAATACGCGCGCGAACGCGGGGTGTGGAAGATCGCCAGGGCGAACTACTACCCGCAGTACGACGGCCCCTACGAACAAGGCTGGATCAACTGGGGCGGCGGTGATATTCCCGTCGTGCCGCATCATTTCGATACCACCACGGCGGGTATTCCCATCCCTCCTGCTGTCGGCGCCGCCCCGGCAACCAAGGCCACGCTGGCGCAGCTGCAGAAGCGCGTCGATACGCTCAATGACATCGACCGCGTGCGCAATCTGCAATCAGCCTATGGCTATTACGCCGACCGCAAGATGTGGGACGACGTGGTCGACCTGTTCGCGCGCGATGGCGTGGTGGAGGTTGGCGGACAAGGCATCTGGCGCGGACCGGCCGGCGTGCGCAAGTGGCTCGACAGCCAGGGCAAGGCCGGTCTATCGCACGGCCAGCTCAACGATCGCGGGCAGAACGATGTCATCGTGACCATCGCGCCCGGCGGCAACGAAGCCTTCGCGCGTGGCCTGGAACTGGGCATGCTGGGCGAGGCCGACCAGGAAAAGGGCTGGTGGGAAGTGGCGGTGTTCCGCAATCGTTTCGTGAAAGAAAACGGCGTGTGGAAGATCCGCGAGATGCGCCGCTTCGTGGTCATGAAGACCGACATCTTCCAGGGCTGGGCAAAGAACCGCATTGTCGACGCCGCACCCACTGGCGCCAACGCACCTGATGTCCCAGTGCCCGCGGCGGATGCGGTCACCGCGGGGCTGGCCATGCCGTCCTTCCTCGGTGTGCATCCGGTCACGGGCAAGGCGGTGAAGCCCGCGGGCAGCGCGAAGCAGGTGGCAGTCAAGGCGCTCACATCGGCCATTGCGCCCGGCAAACCCGCCGCAGTGACGCTGGAGGAGGCCCGGCGCCGGCTGGCGCGTTCCGCTGCCTATGACGGCATCACCAATATTTCCGCCACCTATGGTTACTACGTCGATGATTCCAATGCCGCCGGCTGGGCCAACACCATGGCCGCGAAAGGCTTCAAGGAGACGCCGTTTCAGGGTTATCACATCGGCCGCGACCGGCTGATCGCCGCACGCGTGCGCGGCGTGGGCCCGAAGACGCAGGCCGGCATTTCCTATCATTGGCTGCTGCAGCCCATGGTGCTGGTCTCCGATGACGGTCGTTCGGCCACGGGGCGTTTCCGGCTGTTCCAGCCGCGCACCGGCAAGACCGTGGGCAAGACCGGCGATTTCTTCGCTGCCATGTTCTGGGGCGGCATGTATCACGATCGCTACGTGCTCGAGGATGGTGCGTGGAAGATCTGGGAACTGACGCTGGATGAGCCCTTCATCACGCCGGTTTCCTGGCAGGAGGGCGTGTGGGCGAAGTCGAAGGATCCCGCGCCGGGCAGGCCACGGCGTGTGCCGGGCAATACCGCCAATGTGGATGTCACGCTGGTGCAGATCGGCAAGCGCGAGGAGCATTTTTCCGGCGGTCCGGGCGAACCACTGCAGTGGCCGTCCATCATGCCCATGTGGTTCACGTACACGAATCCGGTCAGCGGACGCGTGCCCGAACTGCATCAACCCGATTGCGTGCCTTGCGCGCTGCGTCCTGAACTGGCGCTCAGCAGGAATGGCTATCAGGAGCCGCCCGACGCACCGGCGGCGAACCGTTCACCCTGATCCGTTCGGGCTGGGGCGAAGCGCGCGTCACGCGCGTTTCGCAAATCCGATCACCAGCAGCGCAACGCCGGCCAGCACCAGCAGGTGAATGGCGCCGAAGGTGATCTTCACCGCGAGCCATAACACCAGCCACAGCACCAGCAGCGCAACACCGATAATTTTGAGTATTCCCATGTGCAGGACGCTAAGCGACCGCATCGGCGGCCGATAGCATCCAGTACATTGAGGAAGGGTAGGCCGCTTCCTACGAAGCGGCCGCGTCGAGATCTGTCTTACTTCGCCGCCGCCACGGGCGGAGCAGCCGCGGAAGCCGATTTCGGCGTTGCCGCTTCGAGAATCGCGATCGTGGCATCGCGTGCCGCCTTGCGCGCGGCAGCGGCGCGCTCCGCGCCTTCGCTCGCCGCAGCACCGGCGGCAGCGCCTGCGCCCGGACCGCCGGCGGGCGGCGCCTTGGCGGCATCCAGCGCGGTCTTGCCGGCTGCGTCTCGAATGGCCGGATCGGCGCCGCGCTCCAGCAGATGCTTCACGACTCTGTCGGATCCGGATTCGGCCGCGGCGAACAGGGCCGTGCGCCCTTCCTGATCGCGACCTTGAACATAGGCCATGATCTTGGCCGTATGCGTGCGGCTGTCGGTCACGCGCGCGTTGATGTCCGCGCCGGCATCCAGCAGCATATCGATGCCCTTGATGATGCGCGCCTGCGGATCGCCGCCGCCCGGCCCGCCACCTCCCGGTCCGCCGCCACCCGCGCGGCCCGTGCCACGCATGCCGGCCACGATCATCAGCGGGGTCATCTGCAGCACATTGTTCAGGTCGACCTCAGCGCCATGCGCCAGCAGCAACGCCATCGCATCCTGGTCATTGCTCAAGGCGGCGACGAACAAGGGACCCGCGCCACCGCGCATGTCGTAATCCGCGAAGCGGCCACGGCCCGCGCCATAGGGCCGCTTGCGCGTGAGCTGGTGATTCACGTCCACGCCCATGTCGATCAGTCGGCGCGCCACATCCAGGGCCGTGACCTTGCTCGCGGCGGACTGGTTTTCCGCCTCGCCTTCGGGCGCCGGGAAGCCGTTGCGGCCACCGCCTCCACGACCACCGAATCCACCGCCGCCGCGGAACGAATTCATGTCGATGGCCATGTAGACCGGCGTGCGGCCATTCATGTCCCACACATTCGGATTGGCGCCCTTGTCGAGCAGGAACATCGCCACATCGAAGTGCTTGTTGTCGAGCGCATTGAGCAGCGGCGTGATGCCATCGGGGTTGGGCTTGTTGACGTCGGCACCGGCCTTCACCAGTGCCTGGGCGCAGCGCAGGCAGCCCGAGCGCGTGGCATAGAGCAGGGCAGTGAGACCGCCTGTCTGGCGCGACTGATACTGCGCGCGCGGCTCCGAGGTCTGCTGGCGCGGCCAGTCGTCGAACTTCGCGCGGGCATCGACGTTCTTCGCCCCATGGGCCAGCAGCAGGTCGACGATGTCCGGCTGGTTGGTGCCGGCAGCCCACATCAGCGCGTTCTGATTACGGAAGGTCTCGACCGCGTTGACGTCCGCGCCACGCTCGACGAGCAGCTTGGCGATCGGCAGCGAACCGCCGCTGATGGCCAGCATCAGCGCGGTCTGGTTGTCGAGATTGGGCGAATTCACATTCGCGCCGGCGTCGAGCAGCCTGCGCACCAGCTCGATGTCATCGAGCTTGATGGCCTCCGACAGCGCCGTTGCGCCATAGGTGCTGGTGACGTCGGCTTTGGCGCCGGCCTTCAGCAGCGCGCCCACCAGTTCGCGGTCGGCGTTGAACGTGGCCCACATCAACGCCGTGGAGCCATCCGGCGCCTTCTCGTTGACGTTCACGTCGGGCGAGGTGATGGCGGCCAGCACGGATTCGCGCTTGCCGGCCCGCACCAGGTCGCCCAGTGTCTGTTTGGGTGTGTCGGCCAATGCGGCTGCGCCGAATGACAGCAGTCCGATCGCGACAATGGCCCGGATGCCCCAGGCGTGGCTGGATGCCTTAAACAACGTTGCCCCCGAAATTCGTGTAGTGGGCCTGCAGCCCCTTCACCACGTCATACAGAAACTTGTCCGGATCCTGGAACACCCGCCCCACATCCTTGAGGACATTCTTGTCCATCATGTCCTTGGCGCTGTTGCCATGGTGATAAAGGTTCGAGGTGGTGTCGTAGAGTTTGGCGATGAGGTCGCGCTCGGCCTGCAGCTCGGCGCGCGTCATCACCTTGCCATAGGCTGGAACCACCAGCGTCTGGTCATTGACGAGTTCGAGCAGGTCGTCCATCGCATCGGCGCGGCCGCCGAGCCAGCCGCCCGCGTACCAGTCGAGCACCGGATCGCGCAGCGGCGAGACCACATCACCGGCCACCAGCACATTCGAATCGCGGAAGAACACGTAGGCATCGCCGCGCGTGTGGGCTTCGAGCAGGTAGCCGAATTCAACGGTTTCGCCGCCGGCCTTCATTTCGCCGCGATTGCGGAAGGTGACGGCGGGAACGGCTTCCTTGGGCGGCGCCTTGACCCAGCGATCCTCCGCGGGCACGTAGTAATCCGCCGCCAGCCACTGCTTGGTGATGGTCTGGGCATGGATTTCGGCGCCCGCCTTGGCGAACAGCGCATTTCCACCCGTCTGGTCCGCGTGATAGTGCGTGTTGAACAGTGTGCGCACCTTCGCGCTACCCAGGCTCTTGCGTACCGCCGGCGCCAATTGCGCCGAGCCGCTATCGACCAGCAGCAGGCCATCGCCGGAATTCAGCACGATGACATTGCCGGGCGTGTTGCTGATGACGCTGACGCGCTCGGTGACCTTGGCGGTGGACAGCGCGCCCACGCGCGCCGGCTGAGTGCTGGACGCGCTGCCGGACTGGCGCACGGGCGCGCTCTGGCAACCGGCGAGGGAACCCAGCGCCGCGGCGGAGGCCAGCCCTCCAGCCCCGGCGAGTGCGTTCTTCAGGAAATTTCTACGATCATTCATTGGGGATCAGACCTCAGACAGCAGGCCCGTGCTGTTGCCGAAGCTCGGCTGCTGGATGCCCAGCTTGTCGAGAATGGTCAGGTGCAGGTTGGCCAGCGGCGTGCGCTCGGGCAGCACGAGGTTCTTGCCACCCACATGCTTGCCGTTGGCACCACCGATCAGCACTTCGGGCAGCGGGTAGTTGTCGTGCTGGTTGCTGTTGCCCATGTTCGAGCCGTAAAGGAACAGCGAATGATCGAGGATGGTGCCATCGCCTTCCTTCGAGCTGGCCAGCTTCTTCAGGAAGCCCGAGAAGCGTTCCATGTGGTAGCGCTGGATGCGCTGCAGTTCGGTGATGCGCTCGCGCTGGTTGGCATGATGACTGGTCGGGTGGAAGCCACCGGCGACCTTGAGGTTGGGATAGGGACGGTCGGTGCCTTCCGCGGCCATCACGAAGGTGGCCACGCGCGTCAGATCCGCCTGATACGCCAGCGCGATCAGGTCGAACATCATCGTGAGCTGCTTGTCGAAGTCTTCCAGTTCGCCCACCGGCGCATCCGGAACGCTCACGCCGGTCATGTCGCGCGCGCCAGCCATGCTCACGCGACGCTCGAGTTCGCGCACGGTGTCGAGGTAATCCGACAGCGCGCGCTTGTCGCCAGGTCCCAGGTCGTTGCTGAGCGATTTGGCGCGATCGTTGATCATGTCCAGGATGCTGGCGTTCTTGCGCAGCAGCGCATCGCGTTCGGCGGCCGTGTCGCCTTCGCCCATGAGCTGGATGAACACCTTGCGGGGGTTGTATTCCATCGGCAGCGGCTTGTTCGGCGCGGAATACGAGGTGGTGACGGAATAGAAGCCGCCGTTGCCGGCCGCGATCTGCACGGTGGTTTCAGAGGCCAGCTCCAGCGAGGGCAGGGCGGTCTGCTGCCCGAGGCGCTGCGCGATGATCTGGTCCAGCGTGGTGGCGAGGCTGGCGCCCTTGGCGGCCGTATCCGGGCGCACACATGACAGCCAGGTGGCCGGGTTCAGCGTGTGCACCGAACCGCCGGCGGCGGTGTTCTCGAGGTTGTCGAAGGTGGTGACGTACTTCTTGTACGGATCGAGCGGCGAGACCGTGGCGCCCAGTTTGTAATCGGCGCCCTTGCCGGTGGAGGACCAGGTGTCCACCTCCTTGCCGTAGATCGTGTTGTTCATGATGGCGCCGTGCGGCAGGTAGAAAAAACCCGCGCGGGTTTTCGGCTTGGCCGCGGTCTGCGCCAGCGCCGTGCCTGCCGGCACCATGGCTTCGAGAAACGGCAATCCCAGTGCCACACCGCTGCCTCGCAAAAAGGTGCGGCGCGAAAGATGTTTTTTTGTCAGGAAATTCGCCATTGCTTCTCTCCGCTCAAGGATGCTGTGCCGTGGCCGCGCCACCGGTCACGGATGCCACGGTCGGCTTGGATTGCTGAGGCTGCTGCTTGCGATCCTCAGGGCCCTGGCGCCGGAATGCCTCGCTGTTTACCACGCCCAACACCAGATCGTTGAAGCGGTAACCCCCGGTCGCGGTGTTCTTCACGATCTGCCGGATCTGCGGCATGTCGAAGTACTCCATCTCGCGGTTCAGCGCATACATCATCAGGCGGCGCGTCACGGTGGTCGGGAACTGGTCCGGACGGCTGATGAGATAACTGCGCAATTCCACCGGCCCATTGAGCACCATGCCGCTCGACAATGTCGTGGTGGTCTCGATGGGCGCGCGCGCCGCCTGGTCGCGCGTGCGCCAGCGGCCGGTGTTGTCGAAATTCTCCAGCGCAATACCCGGTGGATCGATCAGTCCGTGGCAGGCCTGGCAATTGGGATTGCGACGATGCTCTTCGAGCCTGGCGCGTACGGTGGTAGGTCTCGCGCCGTCCTTGATGGCCAGGTCGGTGGACACATTGGGCGGCGGGGGCGTGGGCGGCGTGCCCATGATCTTGTCCAGGATCCATGCGCCGCGCAGCACCGGCGAGGTGCGGTCGGCATAGGAAGTGCGCAGCAGGAAGGCGCCCTTGCCCAGCAGGCCGAACCGGTTCTCGTTGGTGAGCTTCACACGCCGGAACTGCGGGCCGTGAACGCCGGGGATGTCGTACTGACGGGCCAGCGCCTCGTTGACGAAGGTCCAGTCGGCGGTGAGCAGATCCATGACGCTGCGGTTTTCCAGCAGCACGCTGGACAGGAACAGGCGGATCTCGGTCTCGAAATTGCCACGCATCGCGGCGTTGAATCCACCATCGGTGGGCTCGACCTTTTCCAGCTCATCGAGGTTCAGCCAGCCCAGCGCGAAGTTCTCCACCAGCGTATTGGCGCGCGGGTCTTTCAGCATGCGCTCGACCTGCGCCTTCATGGTCGCCGGATCGGAGAGCTTCTTGCTGCCCGCGAGTTCGATCAGCCGATCGTCGGGGCCGGTTCCCCACAGGAAAAAGGACAGGCGCGAAGCCAGTTCCAGATCCGTGAGCAGGCGCGAGTCATCGGCCTGCGGCGAAGCGGAGATGGCCCGATAGAGGAAGTCGGGGCTGGAAAGTACCGCCGTGACCAGTTCGGTCACGCCGGCGTCGAAGCCGCCGGCATCCTTGCGGCCGAGCTCGTAGAACTTCATCAGTCTGCTGACGTCGGCGTCGTTCACCGGCCGGCGGAAGGCCTCGGTGCCCAGATGCCTGGCGATCTTCTGCGCGCAGGCCTGTTCTTCGGCTTCTGCCTTGGGCTGGCACACGAAGATCTTGGCCCGGCTCTGGTTCATCGACAGGCCATGCGGCGAGAAGGGGCCTTCGATTTCAATGGCGGTCTGGATGATGGGGACATCCGACACCCGGCCGCCCAGGTTGCCGCCGAAATTGCCGCCGATGAAACCACCGCCCGCGGTGGTGTCGTTGCTCAGGCTGCGCGCGCGCTCGATGTAGGTCATGGTCACTTCATGGCGACCCGCCGTCACCGGCACCGCGCTGGCCACCTTGGCCAGAATGGCCTTGCGTCCATCCGGACCGTCGCGGTCTGCCAGATCGATGTACTCCGGTCCACCGATGTCCTTGCGGACCTTCTCCACGCCGTCGATCAGGATGAGCAGCGTTCCCACGGTCTGCGCGCCGCGCGGATACAGTCCCATGTCGAGGAAGTCTTCTTCCGGAACGTTGAAGTGATATTCCCCGTCGGCGGGAAAGACATGAAAGAAGCGAATGCCACCGCCGCGGCTGCCACCGCGCGTGCCCAGCGGGAAAGCGGCGGCACCGGATTGCGTGGCGGGGATGGTGACCTTGGCCATCTTCGGAACGGGCTCGCCCACCGCCAGTCGCGCGGCGCGGCGCGCTGTCGACAGGTACTGCTCCATGAATGACGGCGACACGGCCAGTGCGCGCGCGATATTGCTGAAACCTTCGACTTCCACCTCGGTGGGCAGCGCCTGCCTCGGATCGATGTCCACGCCGATGAGGCTCTTCACCGATTCAGCGAACTCGGTGCGGTTGAGGCGCTGGATGGGCACATGGCCGATGCGATGATTTTTCGGGCTGGCGTCGACGGAGGTTTCCAGATAACGCACCAGCGCGTCGATTTCGGACTGCTCGGGCTGCTTCTGGCCGGCCGGAGGCATCAGGCGGCCGCGCAACTTGGTAATGGCCTTTTCCCAGACTTCGGGATCATCGCCGGCGTGACCCACATCGAGGGTGTCGAAGGCCAGCCCACCCGCCCAATCATCGGCATTGTGGCACTTGAGGCAGTAAGTGCTGAGCATGGGGCTGAAGCCCGCCTTGCCATCCGCACTGCCGGCAGCCTGGCCCCATGCGATCGGTGATGCCAGCGCCAACAGCGCTCCCGGCAGGCACATGCCCGCCCGCTTCAGCGCAGTGCCAGAAAACGCTCGTTTTACGCCCATGCCCCCACCTTAATCTCTCGTCCAGCCGTCATCCGCAGCCGCGCGAACGGCCGCCACCCCAGGCACTGGAAGATAGAAGATCGCTCCAATCCAGTCCATTTAACTTTCGCAGCGCAATATTCGCATCGCGAACCACTTATCGCAGCGCATTAGCGTTGCGATGGGCTTTTGACCTGCAAGTCACGCCAGTGTTCACCGCTGGTTCACTTTGCCCCGACGAAAATCTTTTCGTTTACAAGCCGCCAGGGAGGCAGCGTGAAGAAATCGGTAAAAGAAGCGCGTCAATTCAAGGCGCGTCGCGGTCCGGGTCTGTTGCTGTTCGTCATGGCCAGCCTGACGGTCTGTCCGGCGATGGCCCAGCGTTTCGATGCGGATCGCTCGGCGCCCTGGTGGGTGGATGTGGGCGTGGGCGGCGCCACCATCGAGTCGCCGGTTGCCGCACCGGCGACCGATCGCGGTGGTCTCGCAGCCAGCCTGGATTTCGGTTTCCGCTTCACGCCGCACTGGGGCCTGGGCCTGGAGTTCGGCGCCGTGGCGCCGTCGCATGGCTGCGCGGCGTGGCAGTGCGAGGTGAGTGCCCCGGAGTTTGCGCCGGCGTTTACCCGCATTTTTGCGGTCAGTGAGTTTCGCCCGGGCCGCAGCGGCTGGCGCCTGCGCGCCGGCGCGGGTGTGTCGCGCTACTGCTACCGCGCGCACTGGTCCGAGAGCGCCTGGTCATGGACCGACACGGTGGACATGGCGTTGCTGCTGCTGGGCGATGGGCCGCTCGACGGACGCATCGGCGGCAGCGGCGGCTATCTATGCGATGCACACAAGAACGCGCTCGGTGGCACGGTTTCCGTGGGATATGACTGGCGAGTCTCGACGCGGGCCCCGGTGTCGATGGGCCTGCGCCTGAGCGCCGAAGCCGCCGGCTTCAGCGCCGAAGGGCCGGTTGGCCTGCCGGCGTTCAGGCATCGCGCGATCATGCTGACGCTGCACCTGAAGCTCGACTAGCGTCGTTGCTCAGTCGACGCGCGGCGCTGGAGTCGCGGATTGGCGCGGGGCAATCGGCCCCATCGCAGCGAGGAAGATCAGGCATAGCAGTCCGATCAACGCGTCAGCCAGTAATGACAGCGGATATCCGAAGTGTTCAACAGCCTTACCTAGCCACCATGCCGATACCGCGATACCAAAGTTCATCAAGGCCATGTAAGCCGTGAACTGCGTCGCCGCCACGCGTGGATTGGACACATCCATGAACATGGCCGCACGAGCGCCGTACATCAGACCGCTGGCAAAGGTGTAGAGCAGGCTGCTGATCCAGAACACGCTGACGACCGCTGCGGGGGCCACCAGCCCGGCGCTCTTGCCAGCGTCGACGGGATGGATCCATCCGGCCCGCCATAACGACCATGCCAGCCACAACGTGATAGGCGTCATGCTGGAAATGAACCAGGCCAGCGATCGGCGCCGGCCAAGTCGGTCCGACAGCCAACCACCAATAATGCATCCGAAGATTGTGCCGACGGTCGTCCACAGGTTCCACGTCGCGACGCGATCATCATCGAAGCCCAAATCGACAGCCAGCGTCTGGGCAAGCGCGAGCCCGAGGGCCATGGCGCCTGCGGGCAGCACGGCGAACAACAACCCGATCAGGGAAGCACGCGATGCAGTGAAGGCGCCCCACACATCGCGAAGGAATTGCCAGAACTCGCGCCTGATGCGCTGCAGTCCGCTGCCGGTGCCTGCGATGCGGGCCAGTACGGGTTCCTTCAGCGGCAACACCACCAGTAAAGTCACGGCGAGAATTGAAGCCGCGACGAAGAAGAAAGTATTGCTGAAGCCAATGTACTTCACCAGGAACAAGGAGCCCGAACCGCCGATGATCTGACCCAGGTATGAGCCAGCGAAGGTGAGCCCGCCTGCCATGCCGCGCTCGTCTTCTTTCAATGTGCCTACGGCCAACGCATCGATAGCTACATCCTGTGTGGCGGCGAAGATGTTGTGGATGATAACCAGTGCAATGAGAGTGCCGATGCTCGCTTGCAGCCCGACGGCTTGCAGCAGGAATAGAGATGCCACCATTCCCACCTGCATGCAGAGTATCCAGATGCGCCGCCGGCCGAAGCGGTCCGATGAGAGCACGTCGACGATGGGGCCGACCGCCCACTTAAGCCCCCACACCATGAATATCGCCGCCGTGAAGGAACTGATGTCCGCGACACCGCCACCCTGTCGGCGCAATTGCGTAGCCATGGCGATGGTCACGAAGCCGTACGGGATGCCTTCAGTGATGTACAACAGGAAAAACGTCGCCAGTCGGCCATTACGCGTGGCGAGCAGATTGGGGAATTTCATGACCGCATTGTGCGGCGGGCGCATGCGGCAGCGCCAGCGGAGGGCGAGCTAAAGAAAATGCGCCACATCGGGCGCGCCGCGGCGTAACTCAGCGCTGGCGTTCAAGTCATCCCGCAGGAAGGTGAAGTCCTCGAATTCGAAACCCGGCGCCACGGTGCAACCGCACAGCGTGTAGTCACCGACAGGACGCGCGGCCTGCCACCAGTGGGCAGGTACCGTCCGCACCGGTTCGGCAGCGCAATTCACGGGCCCCAGTTTCAGGCGTTGCACGGCGCTGCAATCCGGCGGCGCCAGCAGCAGTTCGAGCGGTTCGCCTTCGTACCAGTGCCACACCTCATCGGATTCCACGCGATGCCAGGCGCTGAAGCTGCCGGCGGCGAGAAGGAAGTAGATGCTGGTCAGCGCGCTGCGCTCGGGACGCTGATTTGCGCGGACGCGGGTGGCAGAGCGCCAGATCTCCCGATAGAAGCCGCCCTCGGGATGGGGCTCGAGAGCGAGTTCGCGGATCAGCTCATTCGCGCAGGAGCTCATGGCCGCGTCAGTCATAGGCCAGCGCGGCGCGCAGCGCGATGCCATTCCAGTGCAGCGCTGCAATCAGCTTCAGATCCACCAGCGCTGCCAGCGCCTTCACGTCGAAGCCGGAGCGCGAACACAATTCGGCGGCGGCGAGCATGGTGCCGCCCGTGGCCATGACATCGTCGATGATGACGACACGACCGGACCCCGGCTGCATTTCCAGTGTCGCGGTGCCGTATTCGAGCTGGTATGCCAGGCTTCGCACCGGCGGCGGCAGCTTGCCCTGCTTGCGAATGGCCACGAAGCCCTTGCCGCGCCGCAGTGCCAGCGCCGCGCCGAGAATGAAACCGCGCGATTCGATGCCCGCGACGATGTCGATGCCGCGCCAGTCCTCTGGCGACAGCAGCGCATCCATGGCCGCGATGGTGGGTTCGAAGTGCGCCTTGAGCAGCGGCATGATGTCGCGAAAGAGGATGCCGGCCTGGGGGAAATCGGGCACGCCGGTGATGTAATGCTTGAGATCCATGGGCCTTCGCTCTGCGGAAGGGCGATTCTAAGGGATTGCCGCGGGGCGGGTTCCGCCGTTTAGGACAAGACCACTGCCGCGAATCTGGCCTACGCTCTTCGGCTCGCTATCGGGGGAATTGCATGTCGTACCGCAAGAAGATCGCATGGCTGGGTCTGGTGCTGGCGTCCACCGCCTTGCCGACGCTGGCGCTGTGCCAGGGTTTGCACGACGATCTGGCGCGCGATGTGGACCGCGCCGAATCGATGCGCGCGGTCAAGAACCTGCAGCGCACGTATGCGCAGTACTCGCAGTACGGCTTGTGGAAGGAAATGGCCGAACTGTTCGCCGGCAACGCCACCTTCATCTTCGATGACGAAACAGTGAAGGGTCCGAAGGCCATCGGTGAGTACCTCACCGCCCATGAAGGTCACGGTCACCAGGGGTTGCAGCCCGGCGAGATCCACGCGCAGATCCTTGATCATCCCGTGGTCAATCTTTCGGTGGATGGTGAGTCCGCGAAGGGCCGTTGGTACGGCCTCGAACTGCTCAGCGACGCGCGGGGCAACGCCAGCATGCGCGGCGGTGTGTTCGAGAACGAATATGTGCGCGAGAACGGCAAGTGGAAGATCGCCGTGCATCGTTTTCATCCGCAGTACGAAGGCCCGTACGAGACGGGCTGGACGAACTACAAGGGCCGGGATCTGGGCATCCTGCCGTATCACTTCACTGCGGATCAGGCCGGCATTCCGATTCCTCCGGCCGTGGGCAAGGCGCCGCCGAACAAGGCCACGCTGTCGCAGCTCGAAGAGCGCATCGCGGTGATGAATGACGAGAGCCTGGTGCGCAACCTGCAGGCGGCCTACGGCTACTACGTCGACCGCCGCATGTGGGATGACGCCACCGATCTGTTCGCCGCCAACGCGGTGTACGAAGCCGGCGGTGTGGGCATCTACGAAGGCAAGGGCATACGCAAGGCGCTGGAGCGCATGGGTCCGGCTGGGCTCACGCATGGCGTACTCAACGATCGCCTGCAGTTCGATACCGTGGTCAGTCTGGCGCCCGGCCGACGCGAGGCACGCGTGCGGGGCCTCGAGATGGGCATGCTGGGCGAGGCCGACAAGGGCGAGGCCTACTGGGAGGTATCCGTCTTCGACAATCGCTTCGTGAAAGAAGACGGCCTCTGGAAGGTGCGCGAGATGCGCGTGTTCCCGCTGTTCCGCTCCGAGTACGGCAAGGGCTGGGGCAAGAGCCGCATCGTCGAGACCGCGCCCTCCGGAGCACTGACGCCCGACAGGCCGCTGCCCGCTGCCGATGCCGGTGGCCAGGATCGCATCATCCCCGCCTTTGTCAGTGCGCATCCGGTGACTGGCAAGGCGGTGAGCGCGCCCGCGGGAATGCGGCTGGTTGCAACCCGCGCACTCACAGCGGCCATCGCGGTGCCCGCGCGGAAAAAGTCTTCGGCCGATGTTGCCGCGCGTGCCAAAGATGCCGCGCGCCGCGTGATGATGGCCACGGCTTATGACGCCGCGGAACATGTTTCCTCTTCCTATGGCTTCTTTGCCGACGATTCGCAGTGGAACTGGCTGTCGGAGCTGTTCGGCAAGGCGGGCACCAAGCAGATTCCCTTCGCGGGCTATTACAAAGGCTACGAGCGCATCTCGCGCGGGCTGTTCCTGGAGTACGGCGATCCGATCAAGCTGGATGCCACCAAGGCGGGCGTGGCCTTCCACTGGCGCATCCAGCCCGTGATCAACGTGGCGCCGGACGGACGCTCGGCGCGCGTGCGCACCTACCTGTTCCATCCCAATACCTCCAAGCGCAGCGGCGGCACGCTGTTCGGCGCCATGTATCCGGACGATCACCTGATCCTGGAAGACGGCATCTGGCGTTTGTGGAACCTGTCGCTGGACGAGCCGTATTTCGAGATGCCGAACTGGCAGGCCGGCTGGGCAGGGGCAAAGGAGCGGCCTCCAGCGCCGCCGCGACCTGCTGTTGCGCCTGCGGCAAATGCACCGGCTGGGCCACCGCGTCCTCAGCGCTACATTGGCGCGGCACTGGTCGCCGTGTTCAAACCGGATGTGCCCATCACCGAACTGGGCAAATTGCAGGAGCACTTCCGCGGCGGTACGGGCGAGCCCTGGGATTGGCCGAAGATCCTTCCCATGTGGTGGGGATACAAGAATCCCGTCAGTGGCCGTCAGCCCGAACTGTTCCTGCCCGACTGCGTGCCTTGCGAGTACGCGCCGGAGATGAGCATGGTGAAGCACGGCTATCTGTTGCCCTCCACCGATCCGGTGCGCAGCGAGGATTGACGGCGCGAGCGCAACGCCAGCCACTGAAGCCGCAACGCGGCTGGTTTGCGCGCCTGCATACCTGGATCGCGGTGACGCTCGGCGCGTACATCGTCGTGCTGAGCGTGAGCGGCAGCGCCATCGTGTTTCGCCGCGACTTCTATCGCTGGCATCTGGGTTCGACGCATCCGCATCTCATGCGCGCGGTCGAGTGGCTGGTGGACCTGCATGACAACCTGCTGGCGCGCTCGGTGGGACGCGTTCTCAATGGCGTTGGCGGCATGCTCGTGATCGTGCTCGTCGTTGCGGGCCTGGTGGTCTGGTGGCCGGGCTGGCGCCGCGTGGCAGCCGGCTTGCGCATCGGCAGACCCGAGGCGTCGCGGCGCTTTGCCCTGCAACTGCACAATGTGCTGGGCGTGGTGTCTTGCGCGCTGCTGCTGATCTGGGCGGTGACCGCAGTGTATTTCGCCTTCCCCGACTTGTTCGAACGCAGCATCGATTTCTTCGATCCGGATCTGGACGATCTCCACCGGCCCGGCGAGGCGACGCTGCTGGGGCTCATCAGGCTGCACTTCGGACGCTTCGGGGGGTTGGGGATACGGGTGCTGTGGGTGCTGCTTGGCCTGTTACCCGTGGTGCTGTTCGTCACCGGATTCGTGTTGTGGTGGGGCAGGGTGGTGCGTCCGTGGCTGCGGCGCCGAGCGCGGGCATAGTTTTTGGCGATACTATCGGCGTCGATCCGGAACGCCTCTTCCCGCAAGACTGTCGAACCCGCATGCGCATCCCGAAAACACTGCTGACCCTCGCCCTGACCCTGCTGCCAGTGGTGGTCGCCGCCGCTGACCTCTCCGATCTGATTCGCAACGGCAGTCGCGAGGAAGCACTGGCTGCGATTCGCAGCGCACCCGATGTCAATGCCGCGCAGGCTGACGGCAGCACGCCGCTGTTATGGGCGGTGCACCGCGTGGATCACGAAATGGTCAAAGAGCTGCTGCGGCGCGGTGCCAGGCCCAATGTCCGCAACTCGCTGGGCGCGACGCCGCTGGGTGAAGCGACGTCCATTGCGGACCAGGACATGGTTGATTCGCTGCTGAAGGCCAAGGCCGATCCGAACCTCGGCAATGATGATGACCAGACTCCGCTGATGATCGCCGCGCGCAATGGCTCGCTGCCCATCGTGAAAGCGCTGGTCAAGGCCGGCGCGCATGTACGCGAGCGCGAGCAGTTCCGTGACCAGACGGCATTGATGTGGGCAATCGCCGCCAACAGTCCGGAGGTGGTGGATTTCCTCATCAGCCAGAAGGCCGATGTCGAAGAGCGCGCGGCGGCCAATGACTGGGGCAATCAGATTACTTCCGAGCCGCGCGCGCAATACCGCAACACCGGCGGTCTCACGCCGCTGCTGTATGCCACGCGCTTCGATTGTCTGGGCTGTGTGAAATCGCTGCTGAAGGCTGGCGCGAAGATCGATCGGCCGACGCCCGAAGGCGTGACGCCGTTGATGAATGCCATCGACAACGGCAGTTACGACATCGCCAACTACCTGCTGGATCAGGGTGCCAACCCGCATCTGTCGGACTGGTGGGGCCGCACCGCGCTTTATCTCTCGGTCGACATGCGCACGCGTGGCGGCGGTGGTGGACGGGGTGCGCCGGGCCGGGCCGCCCCGGCCCGGGTTGCCGATGGCGCCGCGCGGCCGCGATCGGGCGCCCTGGACATCATGCAACGCCTGCTGGAAATGGGCGTCAACCCGAACACCCAGCTCGACATGCACCGGCCTTTCCGCGGTCGCTTCACCGATGATCTGCTGAATACGGGTTGCACGCCTTTGTTGCGCGCGGCGGTGTCCGTGGATCGCGAAGCCGTAGAGCTGTTGTTGAAGCACGGCGCCTTGCCCGATCTGCCCAATGTCATGGGGGTAACGCCACTGATGGCCGCATCGGGCATCGGCTTCCTGGTCGGCGCAACCAGCGGGGGTCAGGGCCCCATCGTGGGCGTCGATCAGCAGGAGGCCTATGCAACGGCCGTCATCGACATGCTGATCAAGGCCGGCGCGGACGTGAACGCCCGCATTACCGACACCAGCAGCCGCACTGCCGTGATCGCGCGCCCCAGTTCGATGACCAACCGGCAAGGCCAGACTGCGCTGTTCGGCGCCGTGGGCAACGGCGACAGCGTGTCACGGCCCCAAGGCCGCAGCTGGACGCACGTGGCGAAGTTCCTGATCGACCATGGCGCGCGACTCGACATCAAGGACGACGCCGGCAAGACCATTCTCGATGCACTGCAGGGCAAGGCCGGCGGTCGTGACAAGCCCAGCAGCGAGGAGATGGTCAAGCTCATCAAAGAGGCCTTGGGCAGCTGATGAGGATGGCTGCGGTTGCCGCGCTGCTGTTCGCGGCGTCCGTGGCTTGCGCGCAGTCAGCGGCAGGGCCGCCTGCGACGGGAATCGTCGTGGGCTCCGGCAATTTCTTCAGTCCCATCGTGCGCGATCTGGACAAGGCCGTCGCCTTCTATCGTGACGGTCTGGGTTTCGATGTGCCGGGCCAGCCCAGCGATGCGAGGACCAATGCGCCGCTGCGTGACATGTTCGGCCTGCCCGACGCCAGCATCCGCTGGCTGGTCGGTGGTGCGACGGGAATCCCCGGCGGCATCGAAATCGTCGAAATCTCGGGCGCCAAGGCCAGGACGCTCAAGCGTGCCCTGCAGGATCCGGGCGCCATCACCCTGGTCCTCACGGTGCGCGATCTGGATGCGATCGCCGTGCGGCTGAACGAGCAGGGCGTGCGTGTGCTGACGCCCGGAAAGGCGCCCGCGCTGCTGAGCATGGACGGCGCGCCCGCGCGCGTGCTCACGGTGCAGGATCCAGACGGCCATTTCGTCGAACTCATCCAGCCACCTGAAATCGCCGCCACGTCGGTGCCGCCCAATGCGAATATCATCGCGGCCCGCGTGCGGCAGACAGTGCAGAGCCTGGACCGCGCCGTGCAGCTCTATCACGATACCCTGGGGCTGGCCCTGATCGATCGTTCGCAATTCACCAGCGACCGCGCCGCGGGCACGGCGCTGGGTGTGCCAGGCGCGCGCTTTCGCATGGCTACCCTGCAGGTGCCGCAGTCTGGCCTGCTGTTCGAGGTGGTGGAGTTCGCCGGAAAACATCGCGGCATCCATGCCAATATCCAGGATCCGGGTTCGACGCGCATGCAACTGCGCGTTCGCGATGTCGACGAGGCCGTCGCGGCAGTGGCGAAATTCGGCGGCGAAATGATCTCTACCGGCGGCAAGCCGGTCGAACTGCCGGCTGGCAACAGCAAGATCACCGTGGCCATCGACCGCGAGCCCGACAACCTGTTCATCGTGATGCTGGGCGCGCGAGCGCCGTCGAGATAGGATCCAGAACTATGCGAGCAAAGCTGTTCTGCGCGGCGCTGGCCCTGGCGGCATTCGGTCTTCCCGTGGTCGCATCCGCCCAGTGGATCAATTACCGCACGCCCGGCGTGCCGCGGCTGGCCGACGGCAAACCCAACCTGAAGGCGCCCACGCCCCGCACCCGCGACGGCAAGCCGGATTTTTCCGGCATGTGGTTTGCCAATGTGCCGTCCAAGGATTACTGCCGCACGCCGGACTGCATCCAGGAAGAGCGCATGGCACGCGAGCAGATCAACCTGGGCATCAAGCTCAAGGACGGCCTGCCGTATACCGAGTGGTCGAAAGAGCAGATGAAGGTGCGCGGCGCCAATGGCGGCCGCGAAGATCCGCACACCTACTGCAAGCCGCCGAACTTTCCGCGCGCCTGGACGTTGCCGCAGTACATCAAGGTGGTGCAGACGCCGACGCTGATGGTCATCCTGCACGAGTTCAACGCGGCCTACCGTGAGGTGTACATGGACGGCCGGCCGCTGCCCAAGGATCCGAATCCCACGTGGAATGGCTATTCCGTCGGACATTGGGAAGGCGACACGCTGGTGATCGAAACCAATGGCATCCGCGATGACATGTGGCTCGACATCCAGGGCAGCCCGATCACGGAGTCCGCGCGGGTTACCGAGCGGTTGAAGCGCATCAACTTCGGTGTGATGCAGATCGAGATCAAGGTGGACGACCCCAAGGCCTATACCAAGCCCTGGTCGGTGACCATCGAGATGGCATACCAGGCAGATACGCCGATGATCGAGGAGATCTGCATGGACAATGAGCAGGACGTGAAGCTCTACAAGTGAGCGGGCAGGGGAAGTTGCAGTGAATACGAGCGGAATTTCGACGGGATGGGCGCGTGCGATGTCCCGCATGTGGTTGCTGGCGGGCTTCGGTCTGTTCCTGTGCGGAGCCGCCGCCGCGCATCACTCGCAGTCGGAGTTCGATTTCAAGCTCAACGTCGATATCGAGGGCAGGGTTTCGAAGGTCGACTGGAGAAGCCCGCACGCGCGCCTCTATGTGGACGTGGTCAACGAGAAGGGCGAAACCGTGACCTGGGATTTCGAACTGCCCAGCCCGACGACGCTGATGCGTCGGGGCTGGAAACGCGATTCGCTGAAGGTGGGCGATCACGTCAAGGTGAATGGCGCAAGGGCGCGCAATTTTCCCACCATCGCCTACGCACGCTCCATCAAGGATGCCAGCGGCAAGGCGCTGTTCACGGGCACCACGCAGATCTACGAGCCGGAGGCGGCCGCGAAGGCGCCTTAGGGCCGCTCGCGGTTCAGGGTTTGAGAAAGTCCGCGACGGCGCGGCTTTCGCAGCCCTGCGCCTTCACGACCTCATCGCTTTTTCCCGCCGGGGTCTGCAGGAACAGCAGCCGCCGTGCGAGCTGCGACGCCAGCACGCGCGGCGCGGCACTGGACGGATTGCGGCTGTTCACCTGTCCGGCCAGATCGTCGAGTGACAGCGCCAGAGCACCGTCGTAACCCGACAGCAGCGTGCGCAGAGTTCGGGCGTCAGGCGCCGGCGCTGCGGCGGTCAGCGCCAGGATGTCGCGTACGGGAAGACTGCGAGGCAGTGCATCCGGATGGGCATCGAAGTAGGCATCGGCCAGTGCATCGACCGTGGTGTAGGTAACGTTGCGGATGTCGCCCTCGAGACTGGCGTACCAGTGCGCCTCGGCGAACGAGACGGCGCCATTGCCGTCCGCATCCACCAGGCGCCGGGTACCCGGTGACAGCGCCGAGAAAAAGGTGTGCAGATAGTCGTGGCTTTGCGCCACGGCCGCCGCATCGGCCTGGCAGCCCGTGGCGACGATGTCCGGTCGTGCGCCGAAGAAGCCACAGCTGGTGGCGCGCGCCATCACGCCGCCGAAACAGTTGCCGCTGACCAGCACATCGTCGCCGCCGCCGTATTCATGCAGCATGCGCAGCGTGGCGGGTGCCAGCGGCGCCGGGCTGCCCCACATGCCGGCGCCATCGGGATTGCCATGCCCGATCAGCACCAGCAGGTTGCGGCTGCCGGGTTGCGCGCGGATCGACTGGAAAATGCGTTGCACGGCGTCGGGCGTGCTGGGCGTGGCACCCTCCACATCGCGCCTGACCAGTCCCACGCGTCCGCCGCGCAGTTCCAGCGCGTTGGCGCCTGGCGTATTGCCGCCGCCGTAGAAGATATGCAGTTGGCCGGGAGTCAGCAGCGAGGGCACGAGCGCATTGCGAATCTCCTCGATGCGCAGCGCATTGAAGATTTCGTTGTCCGCCGCGCCTGAAGCGGTGGACATCAGCATCACATTGACCGCTGCCAGCGGCGGCGTGAGCGTGTCGGTGCTGGCGTTGATCCAGGCGGCGCTGTCGCGCGCGCGCCGGGCTCCCGGATTCAGTGCCAGGCGATAGAACCAGTTGAGGTTCCAGCTGCTGACGTACTGATCGACGATGAATTTCGAACGGGCATCGCGCACGGCGGACAGGTCGCTGCCGATGTCCGGCATCGTGATGTCGCCGGGGAAGCGCGCGGCGCGCTGATCGGCTGATTCGGTGATGTCGCCCGCCGAGGCGATGACCCCGTCGCGTTTCAGCAATACCTGCGCGGCGCCCTCGGTGGTCTGGGCGCGCCAGCGTCGCTCATTGAAATAGGGCAGGGCGCGCAGCTCCTGCCACTCCTGCGCGGAAAGCTCGGAGGAGTTGCGGCGCAGGATGGACGCGGTGACCTGTGAGCCATCCCCGTCATCGAGCACGGCCTGCCGCAACTGTGCGCTGCGCTTCAGCGCCTCTTCGAGATAGGCGCAGTAATTGCAGCCGCGCGGCTTCAACAGCACCACCTGCCAGTCGGCGGCATGGGTGGCGCCGATCCAGGCATTCAGCAGCAAGGCGATTGTCCAGACGCGTATTTTCATTGATGTAGTATCTGCGGCCCACAAAAGAATACGGGGAGCCTCTCATGATGCGCAAGGAATCCGCTGCGGGGGCGGGCAAGTGATCTTCGTCTCCGGAGCAAACGGGAAATTCGCGCGCGCCGTCATCCGCAATATTCTCGCGGCCGGCCGTGGCGGCGATCTGGCCGTGGGAAGCCGCGATGTCAATTCCGATTTCGCGCAGGAACTGGCGAGCCAGGGAGTCAGGGTGAGGGAGGCGGATTTTCGCCGTCCCGATTCGATGCGTCACGCGCTCGAAGGTGTGCACAAGGCGCTGTTCATCCCCACCTACGACACGAATGACGTGCGCCTGCAGCAGAACCTCAACGCCATCGAGGCGGCGGGCGCGGCCGGCGTGAAACATGTGGTGTATGCCAGCTTTCTGCGGGCGGAGTCGCAGCGCGTGGAGCACAGCCGGCTGGTGCACTACCCGACCGAGCAGGCCATCCGCGCTTCGGGCCTGGGCTTCACCTTGCTGCGCCATGCGCTGTACGCCGAGATCCTGGTGGGCGATCTGCAGGAAACCCTGCGTACCGGTCTGTTGCGACGCCCCAGCGGCACGGCGCGTTGCGCCTATATCGCGCGTGAGGATCTGGGTGTGTCCGCGGCGCAGATCCTGCTGCGCGAGGAGCCTTCGGGCCATGTCTACACCGAGACCATGGAGCAGACCTATTCCGGCGAGGAAGTCGCCGCGCTCATGGCGGAGATTTTCGATACACCCGTGCGCTTTGCGGCAGTGCCGGCGGAGCAGTGGCCGCGCTACATGACCGAACACTGGGGCGTGCCGCCGGAGTTGTCGAACAGCACCGTCGGCACGATGCAGGCCGTGGAAGCAGGTGAATTCGATCTGGTGACGAAGGACTATCAACAGATCACCGGTCGACCCGCAAGCAGCATGCGACAGTTCCTGGAGAGCCTGCGCGGCGTCGTTTAGGTGCTACACCGACCATTCCTGGCGGCGCAGTCCTACAGAACGTGAAGGCGCTCCGGCGCGACAGTGGGGCCAACGGAGGTCCCATGAAAATTTCGACTCGAACATTATTGGGAGCGTCGGCTTTTCTGCTGAGCATGCAGGCGTTGGCGCAAGTCACTTTCTATGAAGGCGAGGATTTTCACGGACGCGCCTTTACCACCAACCGGCAGCAGCCGGACTTCAACCGCTATGGCTTCAACAATCGCGCCTCGTCAGCCGTGGTCGATAGCGGCCGCTGGGAGGTGTGTGAAGATCCCGGGTACGAAGGGCGTTGTGTGGTGTTGCGCAAAGGTAGCTACGATTCCCTGAAGCGCATGGGTGTGAATAATCGCATCTCTTCCGTGCGACGGCTCGGACGCGGCAACCAGCGTGGCCGCGCGGATTACTTCGAGCCCGAGCCGCTGTCGCGCCCCACCTATGAATACCGGCGGCGGCCGAACGAGCGCCTCTACGAGGCCCGGGTGACTTCGGTCCATGCCGTGATGGGGCGGCCCGAGCAGCATTGCTGGGTCGAGCGCGAGCGGGTGGATGGCGGCGGTCGCAGCGTTGCCGGCGGCATCGTGGGAGGCGTGATTGGCGGCATCCTGGGCCATCAGATTGGCAAGGGCACTGGCAAGGATCTCGCTACCGTGGGTGGGGCCGCTGCCGGAGCGGCTATCGGCGCCAACGCCGGGCGGGGCGACTACGACCGCGACGTACGGCGCTGCGAGACAACGCAAAGCGGTCCGCCGGACTACTGGGATGTTTCCTATCGCTACCGTAACGTCGAGCACCACGTGCAGATGACGCAGCCCCCGGGAGACACCATTCTGGTGAACCGTCAGGGCGAACCGCGGCAATAACCCGTTATGCTCCAGATGGCGAGTGCGCCAAATCCACGGGGGGCTAACAATGTCCGGCTTCAGCCATCGATTGTCTTCAAAGGTCCGGCACGCCGGTGCCGTGTGCGCCGTTTCGGCTCTTGCATTGCTGGGCGTGGCGGTGCCGCTGCAGGCGCAGGAGTACAAGCCGCTCACCATGGCCACTCTGCTCGACCGTATCCAGATCGAGGACGTGCTCACGCGTTACTACTACGATCTGTCGCGCGGCAAGGCCCACGAGTTGTCGGAATACTTCACGGAAGATGCGCTGCTGGACGTCGATGGCACTCTGGCGCGCGGCCACAAGGAAATCGCCAAGCTGTATCAGAAGCCCGAGGGTTCAGCCGCGCCGGCCGCCACGGCGCAGCGCCGCCGGGGCCATATGCTGCTGACCAATCCGGTGATCAACATCGATGGCGACAAGGCCACCGCCGAAGTGATCTGGACCGGCGTGATGAACGAGGGTGTGGGCAAGGCGCCCAGCCTGTACGAAGAAGGCCGTGAGTACAGCGAGCTGCGCAAGGTCAAGGGCAAGTGGCTGATCTCCAAGCGCTGCATCATGTCCGACAGCGGACTGCCGGACAAATTCGACGCCACCTACAAGCCGCGCGAAACCTGCTGAGCGCGCGCCGCGCCGATCAGGGAGCAGGCTCGATGCGCAGCAGCGCGCCCTGCTCCTCGTCGGTAACTACATAGATGAGGCCATCGGGACCGGCCTCCACGTCGCGCACGCGCTGGTGCAGATCCGAGAGCAGCGTTTCGCGCCGCATCTCCTCGAATTTTTCGTTCAGCACCACGCGATCCACGCGCCCGGTGCCCGGCATTTCTCCGTAGCGGACGCCGCTGACGAACAGGTCGCCCTTCCATTTCGGCAGCGCATCGCCCTGATAAAACGCGAGTCCGGAAACCGATATGGAAGGCATCCAGTAAAGAGCGGGCAGTTCATAGCCGCTGTGCACCGGCTCATTGACCTTGGCCTGCCAGGGGCCTGGATAAGAACGCCCCAGGCTCACGACGGGCCAGCCATAGTTGCGGCCCGGCTTGATCCAGTTGATCTCATCGCCACCGTTGGGGCCCATCTCCGCCAAAAACACTTCGTGATTGACCGGATTCACCGTGAGGCCCAGCGTGGTGCGATGGCCCATGGTGTAGATCTCGGGCCGATAACCCTCTTTGCCGACAAAGGGGTTGTCCTGGGGCACCGATCCGTCATCGTTCAGGCGCAGGATCTTGCCGGCCAGCGTCTTGCCGTCCTGCGCGGTATCGCCGAAGCCGCCGCTGGTGCCGATCCACAACCTGGCGTCGGGCGTCATCGCTATGGACGCCGGCCCGCCGCTGATGTTGTCACCCACCCATATGTCCTTCAGGTCGGTCAGGCGCCCATCGGCATAGCGCACGCGCGCAACCGCGGTGGTGCGTTTCTTCTCGGGCATCGGCTTCGTATAGATGATGTAGAGCCAGCCGTTCTGCGCGAACCGCGGATGCACCGCGATGCCCATGTAGCCGTGCACGCTGGCGCCCGCTTCGGGTCCCACCGCCGGTGGGCCGCCGGTTACTTCACGCAGTTCCGTGGTGCCCTTGGCCATGCGCTTGATCTGTCCGGTGCGTTGCGCGATGAGCAGGTCACCGTTGGGCAGGAAGGTGAGCGCGTACGGCCACGGCAGCCGCGCCAGCACGGAAACGCGGATGTCCTGGCCTTCGCCGGTGCGGTAGGTGAACGGACCGGCCGGCAGCGGCTGGGACAGTCCCGGAGGTGCCGCTGGCGCGCCGCGGTTCATGGTCACGGCGCGCTGCGCACTGGCCAGTGTCGGGCACAGCACCAGAGCGGCCAGGCAAATCACCCGTTGCATTGCATTCATCCGGATCTCCCCGCGGCCGTCTTGTTTTCTGTGCCCGTGACCAGACAATGATAGCGTCAGCTCCCCTATACTCGCCGCATGAAATTCTATTCCTGGAACGTCAACGGCATTCGCGCCGTGACCAAGAAGGGCACCTTCCAGAAGTTCATCGCGGAGCATCAGCCCGACATCCTCTGCCTGCAGGAAACCAAGGCGGAAAAAGGGCAGGCCGAGATCGATCTGCCGCAGTACAAGGAGTACTGGAACTCGGCCGAGAAGAAGGGCTATTCCGGCACGGCGATCTTCTCGAAGCTCGAGCCGCTCAGTGTCGTCAATGGCTTTCCGGACAGCTTCGCGAAGAAGTTCACCTTCGCCGACGAGCTCAAGCGCGATTCCTGGAACGAGGGCCGCGTCGTCACCGCGGAGTTCGAAAAGTTCTATGCCGTGACGGTCTATACGCCCAACGCCAAGGATGACCTGTCACGCGTGAAGCTGCGCCACGAGCACTGGGACCCTGCCTTCCTGGCCTATGTGCAGCAGCTCGAAAAGAAGAAGTCGGTGATCTTCTGCGGCGATCTCAACGTCGCGCATACCGAACTGGATCTGGCCAATCCCAAACCCAACCGTGGCAAGAAGGGTTTCACCGACGAGGAGCGGGAGGGCTTCCAGAATTTCATCGACGCGGGCTTCGTTGATACCTTCCGCATCTTTACGCAGGGCAATGGTCACTATTCCTGGTGGTCGCATTTCGCGAACTCGCGCGCGCGCAATGTGGGATGGAGAATCGACTACGTGCTGGTGTCTGGTGCGATCAAGAACAAGGTCAAGGAAGCGAAGATCCACGCCGACGTCCTGGGATCGGACCACTGTCCGGTCAGTATCCGCGTGGAGCTGTAACCGTCTGCTTCGTGCTGTGCGCGCGGCGTGATGCCACACCGGCCGGCGCCGCTTCGCGCGCGATGCGCAAATCGCGCGCGAAGGCCTGGAAGGCCGCGACACGTTCGGCTTCTTCCCGCACTCTGAGCAGCGCTGAAGGGTGCAGCGTGATCAGCACGCGCAGGCCATCGGCGCGGGTCATCCACTGGCCGCGCCGCTTCGTCACCGCCACCGGCGAGCCGGTCAACGACCAGGCGGCTCGCGCGCCCAGCGCCACGGCCGCGGCCGGCTTCACCAACGCGATCTCGTCCTCCAGCCAGTGCTTGCAGGCGGCGGCCTCGCGCTGCGAAGGGCTCTTGTGGATGCGGCGTTTGCCGCGCGGCTCGTACTTGAAGTGTTTGACGGCGTTGGTGATGAAGGCTTCCGCGCGAGCTATTCCCGCGGCTTCCAGCGCCCTGTTCAGCAGCTGTCCCGCCGGGCCCACGAAGGGATGGCCTTGGCGGTCTTCCTGGTCCCCCGGCTGCTCGCCCACCAGCATCAGCCAGGCACTCAGCGGGCCTTCGCCGATGACGGATTGCGTGGCGTATTCACCAATGGGGCACTCGCGGCAGCGCATGGTCGCGTCGCGCAGCGCCGCAAGCGAGCGGATCTTGATCCCGGCCATGGCAGAACCCTGCGCCTGCGTTCCCCGATACGCTGTCGGCAGGCGGTATCAGCGCACGTAGGAGCCCGGCGCTACGTCTGCCGCAGCGTCTTCACCGGATCGGCGCTGGCGGTGCGCCAGCACTGCGCGGCCACAGTGACATAGGCCACCGTGGCTGCCACCGCGGCCGAGAGCAGGAAGATCAGCGGATTGATGCCTGCCTTGTACGCAAAGCCCGTCAGCCATTCATCGATGGCGAAGAATGAACCCACCGCGGCCAGCACCGAGGCGATGAGAACGAGGACGAGAATGCGTCGCGCCAGCAGGGTGATGATCTGCCAGGCCGTGGCGCCGAGCACCTTGCGAGTGCCGATCTCGCGCGAGCGCTGCTCGGTGGTGAACGCCGCGAGGCCGAACAATCCCATGCAGGCGATGAGGATGCTCACGCCGGCAAAAATGCCGATCAGCCGGGCCAGCGAGATTTCGGACTTGTACTGCGAGTCCAGCGCTTCATCAAGAAAGCGGAACTCGAACGGATGGCGCGAATCGGCTGCGCTGACCACACGCCGGACGTAATTCAGTGTCTGGTTGACCTGTGTGGGTGCGATATCGATCATCAGGTGGCGCTGCTGGAAGGGCTTGTTGATCTCCTGCACCCGGGTCATGTCGTTGTTCGAGGGCAGCAGCACCAGCGGTTCGATGAGGTGGTGCAGCGACTTGAAATTGAAGTCTCTCACCACACCCACGACGCGCCCGGCCTGGCCGCCCAGTGTCAGGCGCTTGCCCAGCGGCTCGGTCCAGCCCATCTTCTTGACCAGCGCCTCGTTGACCAGCATGTTCGAGCCGACGTCGGTCAGCAGGCGCGATGACAGGTCGCGCCCCTGCACGATCTTCAGTGCCAGCGCCTTTTCATAGTCCTCGCCGACCGGCAGCACGTTGAACATCTGCTGCGCCATCGAGCCGTCGGGATTCTCGGTCTGCACGATGGTGATGCCGGCCCGATCGCCGTTGGCGGGCGTCTGGTTGGCCAGGCCCACGACGCGTATGCGGCTGTCGCGCAGCAGCTCGTTCTTGATGGCGGGAATCTTGTCGATGGTCGTCGCGCCGCGCAGCGATACCATCAGGCGATGGTCGCGCTCGAAACCCAGCGGCCGGTTCGACACATAGTGCATCTGCGCCATCATCAGCAGCGTGCAGGCGATGGCCGTGGCGGAGATGGTGAACTGCACCAGCACCAGAAATTCGCGCATGTGCAGGTTGCCCTTGCTGGCGCCCTGTTTGCCTGTGAGCGCCGTCAGCGGCGCCCAGGACGACAGATAGAACGCGGGATAAAGACCCGAGAGCAGGCCGATGAACAGCGCCAGCCCGGTCAACCACAGTGCGAGTGTCGGATCCTGCAGCAGGTAGAGGCCTACCTTGCCATCCATCAGCTGATTGATCGGCGTGAATCTGAGCACCAGCGCGACGATGACCACCGCCACCACCAGGGAGATCAGCGCGAACAACAGGGATTCACCCAGGAACTGCACGGCCAGCGACAGGCGGCTGGCGCCCAGTACCTTGCGGAATCCCACCGATCGCGCGCGCCGCGTGGCGCGCGCCGTCGCGAGGTTCATGTAGTTGATGCAGGCGATGAGGAGGATGATCAGCGCCACCGCCGCACAGCCGTAGAGATAGGCGCGATTGCCGTTCGGCCGGTCATAACCCACTTCATTCTGCAGATGCGTTTCGGTCAGCGGCTGCAGCCAGCTGCGCCATTCGATGTTGACCGTCTTGAGCAGGTCCGCCATGTACTTGGTGTTGAAGTCCCGGCTCATCTGCGCCCACTCCGCGGGCTTGAACGAGGGATGCATGACCAGGTAGGTGTAGGTCAGCGCCTGCGGTCCGGTGAGCTGCTGCCGCCGCACCGTGGGATTGTCGTTGAGACGCAGGAAGGGCCGGTTGAACGAGAACAGGAAGTCGAATTTCAGATGGGTGTTGGGCGGCAGATCGGCGAACACCAGCGAGATGCGATTGGCGGTGCCACTGTCGGTGAGCAGCGTTTTGCCGATGGGGTCTTCGTTGCCGAAGTAGCGCTTCGCGACGGTTTCGCTGATGGCGATCGACGCACCATCCACCAGCGCGGTCTTCGGATCGCCCTGCAGGATCTTCAACGAGAACACATCG
>Ga0164241_10000549_pt1 | contig 65354 bp, 52 predicted proteins | sample OricomyardsoilBY_FD_108780 | JGI IMG/M metagenome (GOLD analysis project Ga0164241, IMG submission 108780) | Backyard soil microbial communities from Emeryville, California, USA - Original compost - Back yard soil (BY) | ecosystem: Environmental > Terrestrial > Soil > Unclassified | place: USA...
AATTCTATTTCGGGACTTGACGCCGCTCCTCGCTGATCCTCGCGGCTTTCATGCCGTACTCCACCGCTTGGCCGATGAGTTCATCGGCGTTTCACTCGACGCTATCGTCGCAATTGAGGCGCGCGGATTCATCTTTGGCGCGGCGCTCGCGGCACGCTTGAATTTGGCCTTCGTTCCCGTGAGAAAGCCGGGGAAATTGCCCTATCACGCCACGAAGGTGAGCTACGCGCTCGAGTACGGCACGGCCGAGCTCGAGATGCATGTGGACGCGCTGAAGCCCAAAGCGAGAGTCTTGATCGTCGATGACGTGCTGGCTACGGGCGGCACAGCCGAAGCCACAGCAGAGCTAGTGCGCCAGGCGGGCGGGATCGTTTATGCTTATGCGTTTGTGGTCGAGCTCGAAGCTCTCGGTGGTCGCGCGCGCCTTGAGCAGTCGGGTGACGCGAAGGTGTCGTCGATTTTGCGCTATTGAGGGCGTCGCTGCGTTAGTGAGCTCCGCTGCGTTAGTGAGCTCCGCTGCGTTAGTGAGCTCCGCTGCGTTAGTGAGCTCCGCTGCGTTAGTGAGCTCCGCTGCGTTAGTGAGTCTTGAGGCGCGGAGCGTCAGCCTCGAAACGGAAAGGGTAGGCTAGCCTGAAGGCCGTGCCCGCCTACACATAGAGCGACGAGACGATCGAAGCCGAGAGCGTTGCCCACTGAAGCCGGGAGGCCGCGACTGAGCGCGCCGAGGAAGTCTTCGTCGATCGGGTAAAGCGGCTCGCCGGCCCTGAAACGCCGCGCGCGTTCGCGTTCAAAACGTGAGCGCTGCTCGACGGGGTCGGTGAGTTCGCCAAAGCCGTTGCAAAGTTCGACGCCGGCTACGTAGAGCTCGAAGCGTTCTGAAAAATCCGGGGCATGGGGCAGGGCGCGGGCGAGCCCAGCCTGCGAGATGGGGTAGTGCGTCAGCAAAACACCTTGCCCGAACGAGGCCAGTGCTGGCTCGACCCGATCGACGAAGAGCTGAAAATATTCCTCGGGCTCGTCTTGTGCGAGCCGGACCACATCCTCGACGTGCGCGTATTGGCGAAACGCCTCTGCGACCTCGAGTTGAATAAACGGAGCCCGAATATCGACCACGAGTTCGCGATCGCCTCGCCTCAAAATACCATCGGGGGCGAGCTCACAGCCAATGGTTCGCACCAACTCTTCGGTTTCCCGTAGGAGCTCCGAAAAGCTCGACCCGACGCGATACCACTCCAGCATCAGGAACTCGGGTTGATGCCAGGTGCCTAGCTCTTCAGCGCGAAAACAGCGAGCAAATTGATAGATACGCTCCGCTCCGTCTGCGAGCAGGCGCTTCATGTGGAACTCGGGTGAAGTGATGAGGTGGCGCGGCTCGCCGTGGACCTCGATAGCTCCGAGCGAATGGACATGGGCGTCGAGCCCCGGGCAAAAAACCAAGCTCGGGGTGTCGACCTCCTCGTAACTGTGGGCCTCGAAAAAGAGGCGGGCGGCTCGTTTTGCCCTATGGCGAAGTCGCGCAATGCTGGCCGTGGGGCCGAGGCTCACGAACCGGAATCTTCCGGAACGCAGCTCCGGAGTTTACAGACGAGCCCCGAATCGCAATCACGATCTTGAACGCATTCGACTTGGCAGCGGCCACGCGGGCCACACACCAGCGGTGAGTCGCAATCTGAATTGTAGTCGCAGATGGCTCCTTCGTTCGGGCCAGTGCTGCCACCTTGCCCGCCGCTGCTACTAGTCGAACCGCCTTGGTTCGGTGCTCCACCTTCACCACCGTTGCCGTTACCACCGCCGCCACCACCCGTGCGAGGTTGGCAGCGATCATCGTGGACAGTCTGACCCTTGGGAGGACAGCAACGATCCACTTTGTCGTCCCCCCCGCGCAGCTCGGAAGACAGTGTGCAAATGAGACCCGTGCCAGGGTCCTGACAGTCTAGGTTGCCATTGGCTCGCGTGCAGCGAGCTCCCTCGGATTGACGCGCGCAGCCGGGGAACAGGGCCCAGAGGCCGATCGGCAGCGCAAGTGCCCAGAGATGGCGAAAGGTCAAAGACATGAGCGTGCCTTTATCAGGGGGAAGGGGGGGGCTCAAGTCTGGTCCCGTTTGGCTAAGGCTTGACCAAAGCCCCGGACGTAGCCGATGGCGCTACCGAGCGAAAAAATAAGGGAGATATAGACGAGGGCGCGGCCACAGACAGCTAGATCCACCACCCCAAACGAGAGCGGGGCTATGCCCAGCGAGTACGGATAGCCGATGATGAGGCACAAAATTCCGACCATCTGCAGTGCCGTCTTGCTCTTCCCGCCGTCACCCGCGGCAATGACGATGCCCTCATTGCTCGCGATACTCCGGAGCCCGGTGATACTCAGCTCGCGGGCTAGAAGCAGAACCACCGCCCAAGCTGGAATTCGGCCCATCGGCACGAGCCAAATCAAGGTGGCCATGACCAACAGCTTGTCGGCCAAGGGGTCTAAGAACTTGCCGAGCACGCTGACGATGCCCATGCGACGCGCCAAGATGCCGTCTAGCAGATCGGTGATGGCAGCTCCTGCGTACACGAGGGCCGCGTAGACGCAATCCTTCGGCGTGCCACGGTCCATGAGCCACAGCACGAGTGGGATGATCAGAATGCGCGCGAAGGTGAGTAGGTTCGGCAGATTCAGCGCGTCGCGCTGGAGAGTCGAACGCCCTAGCTTCGAGGAGGCTAGCTTCGGCGAGGCAGGGCTAGGCGGTCCCATGAGTCCGCCGAGCGTAGTGCTCCGTCCAGGACTCGCAAACTCACCAAGAGACGAGCCAAAAACTCCGCTTCAAGCGCCGAGCCTGGCCGGGCGAGAGGCTCAAGCGCCCTCAAAATGAGCCAAAAAGTGGCGAAGCAGGGCGATGCCGCCGGCCTGGCTCTTTTCGGGGTGAAACTGGGTAGCCAAGACGTTGTCGCGAGCCACCGCGGCCGTAACCACATTTCGGCCATGGCTCACCGTGGCTGCGATCTGGCTCCGGTCGTGAGGCTGAGCATGAAAAGAATGAACGAAATAGAACCAGCGCGAAACCTCGAACGCAGCCGCGAGCGTGGGGTGCCGAGGCTCGGTGAGTTCGAGTTCGTTCCAACCCATGTGAGGGATCTTGATACCTGGCTCGTCCAGCAGGCGAACGTTCTCACCTGCGAGTAAACCCAGGCCGACTACGTCGCGTGCCTCTTCGCTCGAGTCGAAGAGGGCTTGCAGGCCGAGGCAAATCCCAAGGTAGGGCTTGCCGGCCCGAACCGCATCGAGCAGGGCGTCACCCACGCCGGCTCGGATCCCCTCGAGGCAATGATGGAATCCCCCCTGGCCGGGAACCACGATTTTATCGGCGTTTCGCGCCACGTCAGGGTCTCGTGAGCGCTCGACGCTGAGCCCTCGGAGGCCTTGACCTGCTTCCTCAAGAGCTTTGCACACCGAGGTGAGGTTAGCGTGGCCCGTGTCCACTACGACGACGCGCATCAGTCGAGGTGCCCTTTAGTCGTGGGCAAGGCGCCGGGCGCACGAGGATCGATCTCAGTCGCCATGCGGAGCGAGCGAGCCAAGGCCTTGAATGAGATCTCGATGATGTGATGCAAGTTGTGCCCGGCGTGTTGGACGACGTGCAGATTGCACTGGCAACCGCGCGTGAAACCCTCAAAAAACACCTCAGCCAGCTCGCTATCCCAGGTGCCGAGTTTGGCTTTCGGGATCTCGACGTTCCAAACGAAATAGGTGCGCCCCGATAGATCGATCGCTGCGGTCACCAAGGCCTCATCCATGGGCAGAGTCGCGGAACCGTAGCGTCGGATCCCGACGCGAGAGCCGAGCGCTTCACGCACGGCTTGTCCGAGTACGATACCGACATCCTCCGTCGTGTGATGCCCGTCTATCTCGACATCGCCTTCGGCCTTGAGCGTCAAGTCGATCAGACCATGCCGCGGCAATTGTTCCAGCATGTGGCTGAGGAACGGCAGCGGCGTCGAAATGGAGTGCTGCCCGGTACCGTCTAGGTCAATTTCACAGGAGATGTTGGTCTCGCCGGTCTTTCGTTCGACCAGCGCTCTGCGAGCGTTCATAGGTCGAAGTCCTCGATCTTCCACTGGCCTTTGTCTAGCACGAGTTCAATGCTCCTTCCGACCCCATAGCTCATTCGGGCGCGGGGTCCGAGTACTTCGAGTTCCGGCCGCTCCAGCGCCAGGCTCAGGACATCTAGACGCCGCGCTACGGTTTCGGCATCTTCCTGTTTATGGGCTTTTTCTAGCTCTTGCTGAGTCCGAGGGCGAAGCTCGAGTGGGCCCACCGAGGTGACGAGCAAGCGGCTCAAGACGTCAAACCTTGCGGCTCGGTAGGCCCGAACCAAGGTGGTGAGTGCATCTTCCGGGGAGGCCTGGGAGTAAATATCCAGCGCTTCGGGCCCCACCTTCCACTCTCCGTCTTCGTAGAAGAACGTGAGGCCGGCCGCGCACTTGCTCTCGAGCGTCAGGGACGCTGGGTCGTTCTCGAGGCTTGTCAGGACATCCCTGGCATAAGTGGCGGCCACCTTTTGCTCTTGGGCTAGACGCTGCTCGTAGGCTTCCGGACTGATTTGCGCCTGGGCCTCTGGCGTTAACTGCGAATAGGCCGCCCGAGCATCACCTCTATCGAGAGCCCGAGCGTAGTCTTTAGCCGCCCTCACAGGCGCGAGATTCCGGGCGCAGCCTACGAGACCGAGAGCCCCCAAGAGCAGAACCAAAAGGAGAACTGGGGGGGCGGAGGGAACTCGGGCGCTATCGGCGCCTTCAGGCCCGCGAGGCCGTATTCTCGCTGAAACGACGCCTGCCATGCCCGCCGGCTGCTACCACGGACGGCCCCGAAGAGAAACGCGCGTTCGACCTGGGTGGGATTTGGCAAAGCACGCTATAGAGTGGCAACGAGCCATGACTGAAGGTCCCGCTTCCACTCGCCCGGAACGACTGCCGATTCTCCCGCTTCGCAACGCGGTGCTGTTTCCCATGTCGGTTGTACCCATCAACGTCGGCCGCCCGCGAAGCGTTCGCCTCGTTGAAGAACTCGAAACGGAAGGAGGCCTTGTGGCCGTGGTCGCGCAGCGCGATCCGAGCGTGCTCGAACCCGGCTTTGATGATCTCTATACCGTCGGGACTATCGCCAAGATCGTGCGCATCGTGCGCGTCAACGCCGGGACTTATTCCGTCGTGCTCAACGGCTTGGTGCGTTGTCATATCACCCAGACGCTCGGACTTGAGCCCTTTCTGCGGGCAGAGGTTGTACGCGCTCCTGACCCGGCCGGCGCCGAACCAGAGCTTCACGACCTCGCCAATCAAATGCGCGACAAGCTCCGCGCGGTATTCAGCCTGAGCCCGGCCGCGGCGAAGGAAACCGCCGGCGCCGTTGAGAACGTGCGCGAACCGGGACACCTGGCGGACTTGGTGGCGTCCAGTCTGCCGGAAGATCTAGCGGCGCTGCCCGTGCGTCAGCGTGTGCTCGAAGCCTATGACGTGACACAGCGAATCGGCATCGTCTCGAAGATCTTGGAGCGTCAGCTCGACACCTTGCGTGTCAAGGCCGAGGTCTCGAACATGGTCGAGACGGAAATGAGCCGAAATCAGCGGGCGTATGTGCTACGGCAGCAGCTTCGCGCCATCCGCGAAGAGCTCGGCGAGAGCCCCGACGAGGATGACGAGGTTGAACAGTTCCGCGAACGTTTGGCGCTCGCCGATCTTCCGCCCGATGCTCGGACCACCGCGCGTAAGCAAATCTCGAGGATGGCGTCGATGCAGAGCCAGTCTGCCGAGTATCAGGTGGCTCGCAGCTACGTGGAATGTATCCTCGATTTACCCTGGCGCCAAAGCACCCCAGAGCTCCACAGTGTGGCCGAGGTCAAACGCTGCCTAGAGCAAGATCATTATGGACTTGATAGCGTCAAGAAACGCATCGTCGAGTTCTCGGCGATCCGCGCTTTGCGCCGCGACAATCGCAGCCCCATTTTGCTCTTCTTGGGGCCACCGGGCGTCGGAAAAACCTCCCTCGGTCGCTCTATCGCGCGGGCAACAGGCAGGCGCTATGCTCGCATCGCACTCGGCGGCGTTCGAGATGAAGCCGAGGTTCGAGGCCACAGGCGCACCTACGTGGGCGCTATGCCTGGCCGCATCTTGCAGGCGCTGAAGAAGGTCGGCGCCAACAATCCCGTCATCGTGCTCGACGAGATCGATAAGATGGGTGTGGATATGCGGGGCGATCCGGCAGCGGCGCTACTCGAGGCTCTGGATCCGGCGCAAAACGATACCTTCATCGATCACTACTTGGACATCCCGTTCGATCTGTCGAAGATCACCTTTCTGGCGACGGCCAATAGCTGGAGCACCATCCCCGAGCCCCTCTTTGACAGGCTCGAGGTGATCGAGATCCCCGGCTACACGCCGATCGAAAAGCGTCACATCGCCAAGAAGTTCCTGATCCCGAAGCAGGTTGAGGCCCACGGCTTGAATCCCGATGTGGTGCAGTTCTCCGATGGGGCCGTCGAGACCCTAATCGACAGCTACACGAGGGAAGCCGGCGTACGCGGACTCGAACGACAGGTCGCCTCAGTGTGTCGCGATATTGCGGTGCGAGAGGCCGAGGGGCGCCCCGAGCTTCCGCTGATTGACAGCCAAATCGTAGTGGACCTCCTGGGCCCGCCGGAGTTCACGCCCGAGAGCGCCGAGGCCAGTCACGCTATCGGCATCGCCGCTGGGCTTGGGGCGAGCGGAGCAGGAGGAGAGCTCGTCTTGGTCGAGGTCAGCCGCATGCCCGGCAAAGGTCACATTCGACTCACTGGAAGCCTTGGAAAAGTTCTCGAGGAGGCTGCGCACACCGCGGTGAGCTTTGTTCGCTCCCGCTCCGAGCGGCTGCATCTGAGTCCGGAGTGGCTCAAAGACATCGACATTCACATTCACGTACCGCGCGCGCGGGCCGTGCGCGATTTTGCAGGGCTCGGGGGGGCCATCTTCTGCGCCCTTTGTTCGCTTTTGCTCGAGGTTCCTTGCCGCGGGGATGTAGCGATCGTGGGCGAACTTACGCTTCGCGGGGCGATTTTGGCTGTGCCCAATGTGAAGGCCATGCTGCTGGCCGCTCACAGGGCGGGGCTGCGCGAGGTCATCGTGCCTGCGCGCAACGAGCCGGATGTGGTCGAGGTGCCTGAGGAAGTGTTAGCCCATCTCCATATTCGCTACGTGTCTCACATCGATGGGGTGCTGGAGCATATTTTGGCTCGGGGCGAAGCGCCGCAAGCGGCCGGAAACCCGGTACCGCTCTCGGCAGAGTGAGCTCGTCGTTTGACGCTGTTTCTAGGCCCTCGCTACGAGTTTGCGCTTCTCGCCGGACTCATAGGCCCATTCATCGTGGCGTGGGCTTTGGCCTTGACGACGAGAGCCAACGATGAAGGACTCCTAACGGTTCGCCGCGCGCTGCAGGCGGCGGGGGGCGGCACGCTTTGCCTCCTATTGTTTGCGGTCTTGGGGGGCTTCATCGAGGGCAACTGCGAACCTGGGCTTGGGTATAGCTTGCTACTCCTCGGGCCTTGCGCAGGTCTTGTGAGCGTCGCGCTCGTGACGCGTTTTTGGCTTGTGCTGCTTCCGCTGAGGTGGGCAAAGCGGCGGTTAACGAGGTGCCTTTGGGCCCTGCTCATGCCTGGCCTCTTCCTCGGCTATGGGCTTTGGGGCCTGTATCAAGGGCCGGCGCTCTATGCTTACAGCGAGTTCGTCGGCTATTTCGCGGGGCCTCTCTACGATCTAGCCGACTATCGTCTCGAGACGCTCCTCACCTATCGCTTGGGGAGTCTGCTGCTCGCAGCCGCGCTGATCTTGGCCACGCCGCTGGTCCGAGGCGCACTACCAATGGGCGCTCCTCAACTCGAGCGCAGGCGCAGCGTGAACAGGACGGCGCGGTTAGTCGCGTTGGTACTAGCTGGCAGTTATGTGACGTATCGAGGCCTGGGGCCCAGCCTGGGCCACGAACTCAACGAAGCGCGCCTGGCCGAACTGCTGCCAGCCAAGCTCAACGGACAGCGCTGTCACGTTCGGTATCAGCCCAGCCAAACCTCCAAAAAGTCGGCTCAGCTCGTACTTCGTCAATGCGAAGCCGACCTGGTCTCGGTGGCGGGATACTTCGAGGTTCAGCAGCCTGCTCGGCTCACCGTCTCGCTGTTTGCTTCGCAGGAGGAGAAGGGGCGAATTACCGGGGCGGGGCGGACGTCCGTGGCGAAGCCCTGGCGCGGCGAGGTTCACGTCCAAGAAGCGGGTTTTCCGCACCCCGTGTTGCGACATGAGATCGCGCATATCGTGGCTGCTGAGTTCGGCGCCGGGCCCTTTCGAGTCGCTGGGCCGCTTGGGGGCCTCGTGCCCGATCCTGGGCGCATCGAGGGCTTTGCGGTCGCGGCGGCTCCCGCCTGGGCTAGCGACGGTACGCTGGAAGATTGGGCGGCAGCCCAAGACCGCGTGGGCAAGATGCCGCCTCTTTCTTCCCTATTCCAGCTGAGCTTCTACGGGTCGTCATCCGTCGCCGCCTATGGATCTGCAGGAGCGTTCGTGGCGTTCGTGAAGGACGTCTACGGCGCCAGCGTGCTGAAGCGTTGGTATCAAGGCGAAGCTTTGGAGCTTCTCACAGGAGTATCACTTTCTGCCCTGGAGCGAACTTTCAAGGAACGGCTCGCTCAACTCGAAGTGCCTCTTTTCGTGTTGCGCGCCGCTGAAGAGCGGTACGCCGCGCTAGCGGTGGGAGAGAGACGCTGCCCCCACGCGGTGGATCGAGCGCTAGGGCGAGCCCAGGCGCTATGCGAACTCGATCCAGGTCTGGCGCGGCGCGAGGTTGAGCGTGCCACTGCACTCGACCCGTCCGAGCTCGATTCGAACCTATGGCTTAGCTCTTGTTTTGCGGCGGCGGGAGAGCTGGGCACCAGTCGTGAGCTACTCGAAAAGTATCGCACTGGTCCGTCGTGGAGCCTGCGTGAGAAGGAGCTCGCACTTGCAGACCTCTTGAACGAGAGTGGCAACGTCGAGCAAGCCAAGCGAAGGTACGAAGCTCTCCTTGGTACAGCCACTAGTTCGGCCGAGGTCCGTGCGCTCGAGCTGCGCCTGTGGGCGCTCTCGGACCACGCCAACCCCGTATCGAAAGAGCTCGTGCGTATCGCGCTAGTGCAAAGACGCACGGAGAGGGAGCGGCTTGCTCAACTTGCCGTGACGGCGTCCTCAGCGCCAAGCGGATTTCTGGGCGGGTATTTGCTCGGGAGGGCGCTCTTTCGAGAGGGCGCTTGGGAGTCGGCTCAGGCGTCGTTCGCCTTCGCTTTGGCCGCCGAAGGTGTCCTTGGCGCGAACGGTCCATCGTTTCAAGAACCTCCTTTCGTTGAGCTTAAAACGGAGGCGCTGCGGCTCCTGCTCACAAGCTCTTGTGCGCGCGGAGATCGAAACCGCTTCCATGAAGTTGAGCCCTTGTACAGTGCTCGAGCACTCACAAAAAACCAACATGTAGAGCTGACTGAGCTGCGCGGGATCTGCCCATGAAGATTCGATTCTGTTGCCCTTACGCCCTGGTTGCGATGGCTGCACTCGGAGCTACTTGGGCCTGTAACCCGAGCGAGAAGAGTTCGGTCGTCTCGGTTGGGGCGCCAAATCCTGCAGGTGGTACGACGGCTCAAGCTGCCCAAACCGAGGCCCACCCACACGCTAACAACGCTCCAGCGTCGACCGTCCCGCCCCCCGTGGCCCCGACTTGCCCAGAGGGACTCCTGCCCATCCCAGGCGGGAGCTTCGCGATCGGTTCAGCTTCGCCTACTTACGAAGATGAAGAAAATCCGCGGTTTTGGACCCAAGTTGCCTCGTTTTGCGCCGAGCGAACCGAGGTGACCGCCGCGCTTTATGGCGCGTGCCTCGCAGCCGGACGCTGCAGCGAACCCGAGAGGAAAAGCAAACGTTGCACCGCGCACGCCACTGGCAAAGAGCACCATCCTATTAATTGCATAACCTATGGCCAAGCCGAGGCCGTGTGCGAATTTCGGGGCCTTCGTTTGCCGACGGAGGTCGAGTGGGAGTACCTCGCACGCGGGGGCGCAGAAATGCGCAAGTACCCCTGGGGCGACGCTGAGCCCGATGGCAGGACGTGCTGGAAGCATCCGGAAACCTGCGTCGTGGGGTCTTTTACCGCGGGGGCCTTTGGCCTGGTTGACGTAACGGGCAACGTTTGGGAGTGGACCTCGAGTTGGTTTGGGGCCTATCCGTGGCCAAGCGAGCAAGGGCGGCACCGCGTCTACCGGGGAGGCAGTTTCAGTCGCAGGTTTGAAAAGTGGCTCAAACCAACGCTGCGCAATCGCTCGAATCCAAACGAAAGTGGCTCTCACCTGGGCGTCCGTTGCGTAGCTGACGCGGCAGGTGCGCAGTGCCCTTACGGCAAAACTCGCTCGACGAGCGCTGCCGAGGGGACGAAACGATCCACCTGTCTTTTCGGCGTGGAGCGCGTGGAATGCCCGAAGGATCTGGAGTGGAATGGTGTTCGTTGCGCTCGCTCGGGTGAACCGCGCTGCGCGTCAGGCTCGCGCGAAGTAGAGGGTCATGGTTGCGTTCGCGACGTGGGCGCGGCGAACGCGTCGGGCACAAACGCTCAGGCCAACTCGACGGGGAGCGAACTAGATCTAAGTCTCGTGTCGCGCACACGAAGCCCTCAGTTTGACGCGGATTGCGCTGAAAATCAGCCCTCTCGTCCGCTCTCGTTTCGCTACTCGGGGGGAGAACACCTGGCACGAAACCGGGTTATGGCCCAAGTAGGCTGCAAGAATCGCGACGTGGGCGTTGGCTGGAACTCGGGGTGCTGCCCGCGCTAGACATCGCGGCGCTCAGTCTCCTGAGCGCCGCGCCTATCCTTCATCGCTCAGTTTTCGACGGAAAGAAGCTCGACCTCGAAGGTGAGTTGCCCAAAGGGCGCGCCGGGGCGCATCGGGTTCGGCTCATCGCCATAGGCGAGTGAACCTGGGATCCAAAAACGGAAACGTGAACCCTCCTTCATGAGCTGCACACCCTCGGTCCAACCCTTGATCACCTGATCGAGCGGGAACGAAACGGGCTCGCCGTCTTCAGAAGAGTCAAACATCTTCCCGTCTTTGGTCCAGCCGCTGTAGTGAACCTTGACTGAGCTCGAGGCCGTGGGCGACTTGCCGCTGGCGTTGCCCTTCTTGACCTCAAGATAGGCGAGTCCAGACGCGGTTTTCTTCGCCGTCGCGGGTGGAGCGGCCACATCGGCGGGAACCTTGGGAGCAGCCTTGAACTCAAGTAGCTCGACGTCGAACGTGAGCTGACCGGACGGGCGGCCACCCATGGGTGTGTCGCCGTACGCGAGCGGACCGGGGATCCAGAAGCGACGCGTTTCACCGACCACCATGAGCTGGAGGCCCTCCGTCCAACCTTTGATGACTTGGTTGAGCCCGAACGTGGCAGGCTTGCCGCGCGAGACCGAGCTATCAAACATCTTACCATCCTTGGTCCATCCAGTGTAATGGACCGTTACCTTGTCGACAGGACCAGGACGCTCTTTACCCGTGCCGGCCTTGATGACCTTGGAAGCGAGGCCGCTCGCGGTCTTCGCTGCATCACTGGGAGGGGCGGCTACATCACTAGGTGCGGGCATAGATTTTTTCTCGGGTGGGGTGTGGGACGCCGTCTTCTCAGGCTTTTTGGGTGGGGGACTCGCCGCCGCGGTTGACGCGGTGGCAGGGGATTCTTTCTCGTGAGCTTCCGCTTCTGCCCTGCGGTTGCAGGCGAGCGTTGCTAAAGCGAGTAAGCCGAGCGCGAGCCCTAACGAGCGGGTGGCCAGTTTCATGGGCGCGGAGCATTGTGGAAAATGTTTCCTTTGACCAGCTCCGAACGAACGATTAAGCGGCAGGGAAATGGCCAACCGAAGCGAGTTCGTTGAGAGCTCCGCGCAGCGCGGAGTTAGTCAGAAGCGCCGCTCGTCGGCGACGCTCGCGAGTCGGGGGACGATGCTCCTTGGGGGCTGCCTGGCTATTGTCGGCTGCGCGAGCCGGATTACGTCTCTCGAAGTTACCCCCAGCCCCAGCGGCGCATCGGCCGGGCCAAGTAGCGAGAATGTCACAGCGGAGACTGCCCCCCCGCTGACTCGGCCGGATGGGTCCGAGCAGCCGACAGGCCCTGCGCCCCAGGCCGCGGCCCCAGCCGAGGTCCCAACGAGTGACTTGCCGTGGCCGAGCGGGACGAAGGTGCTTCAGGTGGGCGATTCGTTTGCAGGCGCTCTAGGCATTCCACTCGGTAAGAAGCTGGAGACTGTCAGCGTGCGCTCGATTCTCGTCGCCAAAGACGCCAGTTATCTCACCGATTGGGCTTGGGATGGCAATCTGCAGAAGCAAATCTGGAAGTTCAATCCCGACCTGGTGCTCGTCACTTTGGGCGCCAACGAACTTGGCATCTCGACCCCGAACGATCGCGCCAAGACCATCCAGAAGATCGTAGCGATCCTCGCAAATCGGCCCTGCGTTTGGGTGGCTATTCCGCTCTGGAATGGCCCACAGAATGGTCTGCTCGAGGTGATTCGACAGAACGTGGGGCATTGCGTGTATCTCGACACGAACGCGCTGATCGACACGAGTCACATGCAGCGAATCAAAGACGGCGTGCATCCCACGGCCGCAGCGCGCGACGATTGGGCCGAGCTTGTTTTAACTTGGCTCAAAGAGCACCGGGCGCCCACCACTGAGCGCGTATGGAACGTCCGACCCTAAGCCAAGGCTTTCGAACACGAACAAAAGCGAAAAGGCGCCGAGAACAGAAGTCCCGGGCGCCTCTCGTTGATGCTCGCGGTCGTTTTCAGTGACTGGTTGCGAGCTTCTCGCCCTTGGGTTGGCCAATTGCAGCGAGCAAATCCACGAACCAACGTTGCTCGACATCAAACGGCCGACCACCCTGAATGCGGGTGAACTCGATGGCGCGCATCCGCCCGCCATGACCTTCGTCGTGGCCGATGACACCGGGCTCACCGCGCAAACCGGCGCCTACAGCGAAGTCGACCATGCTCTGGATCAAGCGTACGTCTTCGACGTTGGGCGCGGCTGATCGTGCAAAGTAGCCAGACTTCTGCACGAGCGACTTTTCTGCGCCAATTTGCTGCGAAAATTGCTTCGAGAACCAAGCGCCGACATTGACTGCGTCCAGCTTGTGGTGGCCGAAAGCATCGCGAGGAACATGTTCGCCGCGCGACTCCATCTCTTGAATGATCTGGCTCACGCACGCACCTTCAGAGACGAAGATGTTGACGCAATCCGCCTTGTCCATGATGGCGCGCAGGCGCTTGGCCTCGCTAGCGAGATCGAAGTTCATCTCAGGCACGTAGATGGCATGTACATCTTTTTGCGCCATGTTGAGGTGAAAGCTTGGCAGAAAATCGGTGCGCTCGAGCGCCTTGCGATAAACGCGCGCCGTCTCCGCTGTGAGCCAGCCGCAATGGCGGCCCATGATCTCATGCACAATGAACATCCGCGGATTCGCCGAGTTCTCGTTGACGACGTTGGAGAAATACTTGGCGCTCTCCTCGGCCGCCGTCCACGCGCCGAGTGATTGCTTAATGGGCACAACGTCGTTGTCGATCGTTTTCGGCAAACCGACTACCGTAAGCTCATAGTTATTCTGTCGGAGGTACGCAGCCAGATCAGCGGCCGTCGTATTGGTGTCGTCTCCACCGATCGTGTGAAGAATGGTAATGCCGTCTTTGGTGAGCTGGCGTGCGGCAACCTCGAGTGGGGTTTCGCCTCCCTTGATGAGGCCCCGCTTCAGGCAAACTTTGACGTTGGTCGACTTGACGCGGCTATTGCCGATGGCGCTCCCGCCGTGACGATGCAAAACGCGAATCTGTTCGCGAATCGCAGGCGTGACGGCGATGCTTTCGCCGAGGAGCAAACCCTTGTAGCCATCCAAGTAGCCGAGGATCTCGGTCTCGGGGGAGAGTTCGGAATAGCGTTCGATGAGGGAGGCAACGGCAGAAGATAAGCAGGGTGCAAGGCCCCCAGCCGTGAGCAGGCCAACTTTGTGCTTCTTAGAGGTCATGAAAATATTTCCGCAGGGTGCTCGACGGGGTCGAGCTCATGCGGCGGTCGGATAGCAGCCCGGCGCGCGCCCGCAAAGAGCCCTAGCGCTATTGACCGACCTCCCCCGAAGCAACTATTGAAACGGCCGACTATGCCCGTTGCTGAGCTCCGATCGCGCTGCGAATGCCAAGCCGTTTTAACCGCCGTCGCTGACGAGTCGTTACGCATTTCGCATGGGATGTCCCAGAAAGGCGAGCAGCTTTTGGCTCCCGCCAATCGGGTGGGCCTTAGCGGAGACCAATTCCAAGTTGGCTGGCTCTGCCCCCACTGCGGCCGAAATACGCTGCGCAGCTTTTACCGCGGTGCCCTCGAGTTCCGGTCAGCCTCGTAGAGGCGCTGCGGACTAGAACTACCGACCAGACTCTGTGAACCAGAGTCGCGAAACGGTGTTCCCTCGAGCACCCGACCCGAAGTCACGGATGCGCTTCCATGCATATCTCGGATCCTGTCGAAAACTTCTGTCATCGGTGAACAACTTGGCTCCTTTGGAGCACATTCATGGACCGGTTGTGTTGCCGGGTGACTGGAAACGCCGTATCCCTCGGGGGTTATACTTTGAGGGCACTTTCAGTGCCTTCCTTTCAGCTTCTCTCGTCACTCCATAGACCAAAGGCTTATGAAAATTCTTGCTGAGCTCCGCCAACGCGGCCGACACCGCGTCTCCCGATTCAAGGTCGTTATTATCGCCGGTTTGCTCGCCGCGGCCTGCCTCCCCCAGGCTAGTACAGGAGCGCCCTGCGCGTCCGGTACGCTCGACTGCAACGGCGTTTGCGTGACGACCTCGTCCGATTCGAACAACTGCGGCATGTGTGGCAATAGCTGCAACGGCCTTTTTTGCTCGGAGGGCTCCTGCTCAGCAACCTGCGGCGCTGGCCTGATGGCTTGTGGAACGGCCTGCGTGAATAACCAGAGTGACGCGAATCACTGTGGCTTTTGTGGCAACGCTTGCGGTGCAGGCGTGGCTTGCGTAGCTGGGATGTGCCAGACCGCGACGCCCACGACAGGTGGCGGTCCTGGCGCAGGCGGCGGTCCTGGTGCCGGCGGCGGTCCTGGCGCGGGCGGCGGTACACCTCTCACGGGTGGTGGTCCTGGCGCAGGCGGCGGCGGACCCACCGGTGGCGCCGATCCCGGAGCGGGCGGAGGAACCAATCCCGAGGACATCACAGGCTACTTCACGAGCGGCACCTGGAAGGGTTTCGCGTTCACGGCCACCTACGCCGATGCGACGCCCGACCCTAACACCATCACTCCTGCTAATTTCGAGGGCGTGACCGATTGGCCGCTCTGCGTCAGCGGCAGTGTACCAGCCCCGGTTGCAAGCGACGGCTACAACGGCGCTATGGTCGGCTGGAGCATCAACCAGGAACGCATGGAAGATGCGCCTCTCGGCACGATCGTGCCGAGCCTGGATGGAATTACTGTCAGTGTTACGGCGAACTCGAACGCTCAGCTTCGGCTCCAAATCCAGGGGCCCAACGGCGCAGATGACGCAAGTGACCGCTGGTGCGCCGAAATCGGAACAGGCGGAGAAAACATCTTCGTGCCTTGGGAGCTTTTCAACACCGAGTGCTGGCCCGGTGGCGAAGGCACGGCTTACAACGGAACGTCGCCGCTTTCGCAGATTATCATCCAGGTTCCCAACGCTGAAGCTGCGGTGAACTACGACTTCTGTGTGAATTCGATCACCGAGACAGACGAGAGCGGAATGAGCGGCGCTGGCTGCGACGTATCCTCGGCCCCTTCTGGCAACACGGGGACGTTGACCTCAGGAAACAAGTTCGAACGCCGGGGCGCCACCACCAGTTCTCCGCAGATCTACGTGCAGAACAACATCTTCGGTCAGGGTGGTACCTACGATATTGCATATAACGGCCCCTCGTTCACAGTAACGAACTTCAACGGCAGTGCCGCTACGAGCGGTGCTCCCATGGGCTATCCGTCCCTGTTCATCGGCTCGGCTGGTGGTGACGGCATGGCAACGGGTGGGAGCAACTTGGCAAAGCAGGTTTCGGGGCTCTCGGCCGTCCCAACGGGTCTGCGTTGGTCAGGAAGCTGCACCGAATGTAACGTCGCTTACGACGTTTGGTTCGCTCCGTCCGCCGGCGACGGTGGCAAGGACACGCGTTCGTTTTTGATGGTTTGGTTCCACAAGACGGCCAACGTCTTCGCCGAAGGCGAAGGCGAACAGCACTCGGGCGGAACGGCCACTATCGGCGGCGCATCCTGGAAGACCTACGTCTCAAGGCAGTTTGAGAATCGGCCTATCATTAGCTACGTGGCCGCAAGTACGGTCAACTCGCTCTCGTTCGACCTCAACGACTTCATCAAGGACGCCAAGACCCGCTCCTCGTCGGCTGAGCCGGCCGTAATCAAGGACAACCTCTATCTCACCAACGTCTTCGCTGGCTTCGAGGTTTGGAGTGGCGTTAGCAACCTGAAGGTGGAGAAGTTCTGCATCGAAGTGAAGTAAGCCCCGAGCTCGTGGACTTGGCAGTTGGTCGGACCCTGCCAGGTCCACTTCGACGGGTTTGAGGTCGACCGGTTTAAGCGGCAGAGTCGACCCTTAGCCGTTGGGAGACCCAGCCACGAGACGAAAGCCTCCGTACTCCAAACGGAGGCTTCGCGTTTTTTAGGTGAAAGTGCACCCCCGTGGCGGAGAGAACCTGGTTTCGCTAGCCTCGCTCATGGCCTCCCGATCGCCCCAAGAGACCGAGCCTTCGCGCCCTCGCTCGCAGGCGCAGAATCCGAAGCGCTCGAGCGCAGCCACGGACCCAGATGATGAGCCCTTTGTTCTGCCTCTTCGGAAGACAAGCCCCTTAGCCTACGTGGTAGGCGGAGGCGTCGTAGCCGTGGCGCTCGGTTTGATTCTTTTCGCAGGACGGAGCCCTGAGCCAACCTCGCACGCGGCGCCTGAAGCTGAGCCCACTTCTTCGGAAGGCAAGACACCTTCTTCTCAGACCAAGCCGCCAGAAGCCGCTCCGTTAGCCAAGGTACCCGAGCCGAAGCTCGCAGAAAGTCCCACGCTGAAGGTTGAACCTTCAGCGGACGCGAACGCCGCCGCCGACGCTCCCAAGCCCGAGGCTCCCAAAGCTCAGAAGAGCGCTTCCTCGGGCCCAAGTGCGAAACCAAAATCAACGACGACCGCCGCCAAAAAGCCGGAGACTGCGGCACAATCCAGCAAGAAGGCCTCGGCGCTCGACGCGCTGGGCGCGGATATCACGTCCCAGCTCAAGTAGCGCTCAGCGTCGTTCATGGCATCCGAACTCGCTGACAGGCTCGCCTCGCTCTTCCTAGTTGGTTTCGAGGGCCCCCACTTTTCAGATTTTTTGCGCCGGCGCCTAGACGAAGGTGTGGGCGGCTTCATCTTGTTCCGTCGCAATATCGAAGACCGGGCCCAAGTCGGCGAACTGGTGGAGCGGATACGTGCCTATCGGCAGGGGCCAGTTCTGATCGCGGTCGATCAGGAAGGTGGCCGCGTGCAACGCTTGCGGGCTGGATTTACGCTGATTCCAACGGCCAGGCAGTTGGCTGAGAGTGAATCGGTCACGCACGTTGAAGAGCTCGGCTCACAGGTTGGGGCTGAGCTCAGGAGCGTTGGCATCAACTGGAACTTTGCCCCCGTTTTGGATGTCGACACCAACCCTAACAATCCAATCATTGGAGATCGAGCGTACTCGCGAACCCCAGATGGAGTGTCTGCTTATGGTCTCGCCTTTGCCAAAGGTCTCGAAGCGTCGGGCGTAGCTTCCTGTGGTAAGCACTTTCCGGGTCACGGGGACACCTCCCTCGACTCACATCTGGAGTTGCCCACTATTGGCCACGATCTAGCTCGGTTACGTTCAGTCGAGCTCCCGCCCTTTCGCGCCTACGGCGAACTCGGCCTGGCGTCGATTATGACGGCCCATGTACTCTTCCCTGAGCTCGACGCGCAACGGCCCGCGACGCTCTCGCCCAAGCTCCTGACTGACATATTGCGCGGTGAGCTCGGCTTTCAGGGGCTCATCGTGAGCGACGATCTCGACATGAAGGCTATTGCTGATCATTTTGGCTCGGAGCGGGCTAGCGTCGAAGGACTCGCCGCCGGTATCGATGCCTTCTTGGCCTGTGAGCAACCCGAGGTCTTCGAGCGCAGCGTTAACGCGCTGGTGCGAGCCGTGAACGAAGGAGTCGTGGACGAAGTTCGTTATCTCGAGGCTTGCTCGAGGATGGCTCGTTTTCAGCAGCGCTGGGCGCTCACACCTTGAGTCTCGCCCTGCTATTCAATGCCGAATGGCTCTAGCGCCGTTCGGGATGCGCGCGGAAGGAGCTCTGGAGCGGCCTGCGGAAAAGACTGCGGAAAAGACTGCGGAAAAGACTGCGGAAAAGACTGCGGAAAAAGGCTAGCGATGTGGAAGGAAACGCAGCGGCGGAGCCTCGCTGTGCGCCAGATACGAGAAGCGCGCACGAAACTCTTCTACTCCCAGGTTGGCTGTGGCGGCGATACGAGCCAGATGATCTTCATCTTGAAAATCATCGCGACGCAGGCGAATCATGTAGCGTCGAGCAATCTTGTAAGTCTCGGTATCAATATCGACGGCTCGAACGCCGAGCCCATTGCCGCCAGCTTCTCGCTCAAGCTCCGAGAAGGGCACCGGGCAAAACTTACCGGCGGCCATAGTAATCATCGCATCACGCCCACCCTCGAGCAGATACTTTGCCGCGGAGTAGCCGAGGTCTCGCGCGTACTCCATGTCGTAAGGGATAGGGTCGGCGCTCCTCAATTCGTAGCCCACGCTCTTCTCGGCAATGCTGGTGTCGATCCCCATCGGGCCAAGCGCTTCGACGACTCGATCGCGCACCACTTCGCCTAAGCGGAGATCCCCGAGTCGCACGCTGGAGCCCGAAGGGCCTCGACGCAGGAGGGCCTGCTCGTCGGGTGGGAGCCATGCCGCTAAACCTTCAGCCAAGAGCGCGACGCCATCGCGTCGACCGGTCGAGAGTCGCTTGATGATGGCCCCGACCAAGGTGTCGACCAGCCATTTCAGGTTGAGCTGGGAGTGGGGAAGCTCTTCGGGAATCAAAACGAGCGTTGCGCCGGCGGCCTTACCGATGCCGAGGGCCAAGTGCCCAGCGCTTCTGCCCATCGTCGTCACGAAATACCAGCGCCCCATGGTCTTGGCGTCCACCAGGAGGTCGCGAATGATCCCAACGCCCACGTGGCGCGCCGTCTCGTAACCGAGCGCCTGAATACCAGCAGGGAGTGGCAGATCGTTATCGATCGTCTTGGGAACATGCACAACGCTCACCTGGGGACACTGACGTGCTAGCCGCCAGGCGGCCTTGCAGGTCTCGTCGCCGCCGATTGTGATGAGTCCAGTAACCCCGAGTACGGACAGCGTACTGGCGCAGGCGTCGAACTCTGCTTCGGTCGTTGGGATTTCGCGAGAGCTCCTGAGCACCGAGCCGCCTCGAAAGTGAAGCTGACTCACTGTCTCAATCGGAAGCGCCATGCGCTGAGGGATGCTCTTACCGCGCAGATGAGAGAAGCCATCCATGATACCGAGCACGTCTACACCTGCCAGGTTCCCACGAATGGCCGCTGCTGCGATGACGCTATTGGTACCGGGTGCGGGGCCGCCACCGACCAAGATGCCAAGCTTGCCAGGGCGATCCATGTGCTATTTCTTTAACCGATTGGGCGACGCAGTTAAACACCTGCACGTGGTTCAAGGCGATGTTTCTAGGCGGATAGATTTCTATGCTGTCACGGAAGCTACCCGGTGCGGAGTCGAGCGCTTGAAAGACGCGTTCGGAGCCGATTGGCCAGGCTGGTGACACCCGCAAACAGTGCTAAATGACAAGCCACCCTGTTGGCTCTTTCTTGTTCGTTTCGCGTAGTCGGGCGCCTTGCGCTCATGTGTGGGCTCGGAACATACAGTCTCGGCTGTGGCTCGCGGAGTGACTTGCCACTCCGACTCACTTGTGACCTCGAAGGAGAGCGAAGGCCTTGTGCGGACGCCTGTGGCGATGGGGTGGTTGTCTGTGAGGGAGGCAAGTGGTCGGCGTGCCGCGTGGAGCCGCTCACGGAAGTATGTGAGGATATTTGTGGTCCGGGCCTTCGTCCTTGCGCCAACGGAGTGTGGGGCGCATGTGAAGTCCCTCCGATCGAGGAGCCCTGCAGCAGCAAGTGTGGATCAGGCGTTGTGCGCTGCGAGGATGGAGTACGGACCGCTTGCGATGCGCCTCTGCCTCTGCCTCCGGCCCTTCGCGTTCGGATCCGAGATTTTAACGATACTCATCCCGATTTCGAGCTGCCACCGTCCGAAATTCACACTGAAGAACCTGAGTTTGGCATCCTGGCCCCTGAGCTTGGATCAGACGACCTACCCGTCTTCGTGGGGCCTGCGTGGTCGATCGAAAGCGCGGCCACATTCGGGCAGTGGTATCGCGATACCCAAGGCGTCAACTTGCCTCAGGATATGGAGCTACCCTTGATCGTTCATCCTCTCCAGGAAGGCTTGTACATCTACAAGGATGAAGCCTTCTTCCCGATTGATAACCAGCTTTTTGGCAATCAAGGCCGTCCGCACAACTATCACTTCACACTCGAAGCCCGCGCGACCTTCACGTACGTTGGCGGAGAGGTTTTTCGCTTTCACGGCGACGATGACTTTTGGATCTTCATCAACCGCAAGTTAGCTATCGACCTAGGTGGCCTCCACCCGCCTCGCGCGGGGGAGATCTTGTTAGATGAGGCGGCGGAGCGCCTCGGGCTTGAGCCGGGTAGGGTTTTCGCTCTTGATCTGTTTTTCGCAGAACGCCACACGATAAGTTCTAATTTCACCATTGAGACGACGCTCAACGACATTGGTCCCTGTCCATGAGAGCGACACTTTTGGAACGCGGCGCCTGGATTCGCCCGCCGCTTTAGCTTGGGTTGCCGAATCTCCTGGCGCGACGATGTTACTGGTGGTAGCGCTACCACAGTGATTCTTAGGCTTTTGCGTTGGGCTCCCTTGGGAGTCCTGGTTGGCACAGTGGGCGCGTGTGAAGGCGAAGCGCGCAAGCCCATTTGCCCGGCGGATGTACCGGCTTACGGGGGTGAATGTTTCCCTGTGCGTGAGGTGCGGGTGAATTCAGTCGGCTACGGGGCGACTCGAAGTAAAGGAGCCGTCGCTTATCGCGCTGGCGCTTATGACCTCAAGACGGCGGAGGGCGACGCTGTCCTCACGGGTCACACGGGTGAGCCTGTGGTGTCCGCAGATACGGGCGAGACCCTCTATCCCATCGACTTTAGCGATTTTCGAGAGCCGGGCACCTACTACCTCGAACTGGAGAGCGGGGAGCGTTCGCCCGAGTTCGAAGTGGGAGAACGCGCGTTGGAGCACGCCTTCAGTACCACCATGTTGGGACTCTACGGGCTTCGTTGCGGTGAAGAGATCGATATCGCTTGGGAGACGAGCGGCGGGGCCGACTACACTTTCTCTCACGAAGCATGTCACCTCGCGCCGGCCAGTCTCGAACTCCTAGATTCAGGCACGAAGGACGACACGGGCGGTTGGCACGACGCAGGCGATTACGGGAAATATACCGTGAATGGCGCCTTCGCCGTGGCCTTTTTGTTGAAAGCTTTTGAGCACTTTCCAGCGCGCGCCGAGGGTCTTCAGCTCGCTATTCCGGAGCGCGGAGGAGCCATGCCAGACCTCCTCGACGAAGCGAAGGTCGAACTGGAATGGTTGCTCAAAGTGCAGCGGCCCAACGGTGCATTCGCTCACAAAGTGACGGCCAAAAGCTTCGAAGCCAACATCTTGCCCGAGAACGATGGGTCGGCGCGCTTCTTCTCGCCCATTGGAACTGCGGCTACCGGATCGGCCGGCGCTGTGCTGGCACTCGCGGCGCGCCTCTATCAAGATTTTGACCCAGCGTTCGCCGAGCAGTGCCTCGAGGCGGCCGAGCATGCCGCAGAGTACCTAGAGGCGCACCCCGAACTCGAGACGCCTGACCTCGCCCAGTTTTCGACAGGTGCCTATCTGGCTCAAGATGGCGATAGTGACGAACGGCTATGGCTCATGAGTGAACTGTTTGAGGTTACGGGGGAGACCAAGTACCTTCAGGCGTTCGAGAAGAGCTTGCGAGAAGCGACCGTCGCCAAGGAGCAAGAGCCGCGGGTCCAGGCCTATTTTGATTGGTATGGCACCACGAACTTGGCTTACGACACCTATCTGCGCAGCCAAAAGCCTGGTCGTGACCCTCAACTGAGGGACGCCGTTGCCGAGGCATTCGTTAGCGCGGCCGCCGCCGTCGTCGAGCACTCGGTCGCTGATCCTTACGGGCGCGGAAGTTCCAATTACTCATGGGGCTCCAACGGCGCCGTTGCTCGGTTGGTTCTGACGCTGGCGGGGGCCTATTTCGTTGAGCCAAAGTCCGCTTATCTCGACGCGGCAGGCGCGCAGCTCGACTACCTCTTTGGGCGAAACCCGTTCGGTCGAAGCTTCCTCACGGGCGTTGGCTATGCACCGGCTTCCGCCCCACACCACCGTCCGTCTGTCGCAGACTCTATCATCCCGCCTTGGCCAGGCTTGCTCGTGGGCGGCCCACACGCCGGGGGCTCCACGCCACCGGTTTCAGAGCCCGCGTTGAAGTGGCAGGACGATAAAGACGACTACAACCACAACGAGATCGCCATCAACTGGAACACCGCCCTGGCCTATGCGCTCGTCTTCACCCTCGGCGCCGAGACGGGCGGGGCCGCCTGTCCTGAGCTGGGGGCTGGAGGTGCGTGCGGCGACACGAGCGAGCCTGAAATGGGCGGTGACGCTGGTTCCTCTGGCGACGCTGGGGCCGCTGGAGCGTCCCAGGAGCAGAAGTGAGAGCTAGGTTCGAACAAACGAGAAAGATCAACGCTTGAGGCGAGGCCCCGCTCCTTGTTAGATGAGGGCCAGTGTCAGGCTGGAATCGGCGGGCGGTCCGCCACGAACGGCTTCGCGCCGCCTCCCTCGCAGTTTGAGGGGCGCGGTATTGGCAAGAAATTGAAATTCGGAGAGCGCGCATGAGCACGAACGAAAAGAGCCTCTGGCTAAAGGCATCCCTCACATTGGTCGGCCTGGTTAGCTTGGGTGCCGTTGGCTGTATGGGTTCGGTAAATCCCACAGACCCCAAAGTCGCTGAGTCCGAAGAGGGCAAAATCTGCACCGGCGAAGACGGCCTGATCGATGATGGCGAAGATAACAATAACGCCACGACGTTCGTCTCCGGACGCGGCGGGTACTGGTATACCTTCGTCGACGACGCGGGTACCACTGTATGGCCCACCGCAGGTGCGCAAGGTGGTACGTTTGAGATGTCCCCCGGCGGAGCTGACGGTTCGCAGTTCGCCGCGCGCTTCAAGGGCAAGGTCGGCTCCGGCGCGATCCTGTTCTCGGGCATGGGCATGAACTTCCTGGATCCGAAGGGTGCCTACGACGCCAGCAAGTACGGCGGCATCTCTTTCTGGGCGAAGAAGGGCGAGGGCTCGACGGGCAAAGTCCGCCTCAAGGTCCCCGACAACAACACCGATCCAGATGGCGGCGTTTGCACCGAGTGCTTCAACGATTTCGGCATCAACCTAACGCTGACGAGCGAGTGGCAGCGCTACATCATCCCATGGTACGCGATGCGTCAGCTCCCCGGCTGGGGTCGTCCCAAGAAGATGAAGGTTGATCCGGCCACCGTCTATGGCCTCCAATTCCAGGTCAACGAGCCCGGCGCAGACTACGACATCTTCGTCGATCAGATCCGTTTCACGGGCTGCAAGTAAGGCCTCAACCCAAGCTCACGGTGCGTCGCTGCCGTGGGCCGGAAGCACACAGGACTTCGGAAAATGACCTTGAGAGCTAACAAGATCCAATCCCTAGGCCTGTGTGCTTTTGCATTTTCATTACCGCTCTCGGGCTGCCACAAGAAAAACCAGGCTCCCGCAACGAGCGGAGCGCAGGCGAGCTCCATTCAGCTCACAGGTGGAGATCTGATCAAGAACTCCTCCTTCGAGACCAGCGCCAGCATTCCCTGGCAAACCTCGTTTTCGAGTCCCGCCTCGGGCCAGGCGAGGGTGGAAGGCGGCGCGCTCTGCATCACCATCGACAACGTGGGGGCTCAACCTTGGGATGCCCAGCTTCGGCATCGAGAAATGGTGGCCGAAGAAGGTCACCATTATTCGACCGGCTTTCGCATCTGGGCCAACCAGCCCACCATGGCCCGCGTCAAGCTGGGCAAATCGGGGCCGCCTTACTCTGAATACTGGTTCCAAGACGTACCCGTCGGCACGGAACCCAAGGAAGTCCGTTATAGCTTTATGATGCGCGGCCCCACCGACGCAGGCATCGAGTTCGCCTATCATTTCGGCGGGCGTCTCGCCAAAAACGCGAAGCTTCCACTCAAGGTTTGCATCGACGACGTCCACCTGACAGACCCGGCGTTTGTTCCGAGTGAGAACCAACAGGCCGAAGCGTTGCCCGCCGTGCGCGTGAATCAGCTAGGCTATTTCCCCAAAGGTGAAAAAGTGGCTGTTTGGGTCTCGAACGAAGCCACGCCTCAGGTTTGGAAACTTGTCGACGATAAGAAACAAGAGCTAGCCACGGGCAAAACCAAGCCGCTGGGGCAGGACAGCGCGAGTGGGGAAGCGCTGCACGAAATTGATTTTTCGTCCGTAGCCGTAGAAGGCCAGGCCTATGTGCTTGAAGTCAACGGGCAAGTCAGCCCCCCCTTTTCGATCTCGCCCAGCGTCTATCAAGATCTAAAGAGAGACTCTCTCCAATATTTCTATCACAATCGGAGCGGGGTACCGATCGCGCTACCCTTTGCGGGCGAAGCCAAGTGGGCTCGACCGGCCGGGCACGCAGAGAGCGACAAAAAGGTTCCCTGTGGCCCCGGCGCCGGTTGCAGCTACGAACTCGATGTTCATGGCGGTTGGTACGACGCTGGCGATCACGGCAAGTACGTCGTCAACGGTGGTATCGCCGTGTGGACTCTGTTGAACGCCTATGAGCGGGCGCGCGCGCTCGGTTCCCTCTCCCGGTTTCAAGACGGGTCGTTGAACTTGCCGGAGCAGGGCAATCGGGTCCCCGATTTGCTCGATGAAGCTCGTTTTGAGCTAGATTTCTTGCTTCGAATGCAGGTACCCGAGGGCCATGCGGACGCGGGGCTCGTGCATCACAAGATCCACGACATTGAATGGACCGCCTTGGGTATTCGCCCAGACCAAGCTGAAAAATCCGTAAAACGGCAGCTCCGCCCGGTATCGACGGCGGCTACGCTCAACTTGGCGGCGGTCGCAGCCCAAGCTGCACGGCTCTATCGGCCCTTTGACGCTGAGTTCGCGGCCCGGGCGCTGAAGGCCGCTGAACGAGCCTATTTGGCGGCTCGAAAAGCGCCAAATCGCCTAGCTTCGCCCACCGATAAAACCGGCGGCGGCCCCTACGACGACACCGATCTGGAAGATGAGTTCTTTTGGGCCGAGGTCGAACTTTGGTTAGCCACGGAGCAAAGTTCGTATCTGGAGGCGCTCAAGAAGAATCCATACTTCAACGGCAAGCGCAGTTCACACGGACTCGACTGGCGGCAGACGGAGCTGCTCGGTAAAATTTCTTGGCTTTATGCCAAGGGTTCAAGCGAAACCGCTGCTCGCAAAATTCAAGAGACACAGCTCTTGGCATTAGCGAATCAGTATGTAGAGGCTGCCCTCAGCCAAGGCTACCGCGTCCCGTACGCGCCCGACTCGGGCGGAAAATATTATTGGGGCTCCAACGGAGCCGTGGTCAACACGGGTTTGGTCCTCGGCGTGGCGTTCGATTTAAGCCACGACAAAAAGTACTTGCGGGCCGCCGAATGGGCGCTCGACTACATCCTGGGTCGAAATCCTCTCTCCCAGTCCTACGTTAGCGGTTACGGCGTACGTCCCTTGCGTCACCCTCATCACCGTTTCTGGGCTGAACAGGCCGACCCAGCCTTTCCGCCGCCTGCGCCGGGCGCGCTTTCAGGCGGACCCAACAGCGAACTTCAGGATCCCTATGTTCAGGCCGCGGGGCTTGGCGGTTGCCCAGCGCAGAAGTGTTTCGTGGATCATATCGACGCCTACAGCGTCAACGAGATCGCTATCAACTGGAACGCGCCGCTCTATTGGGTGAGCGAGTTTTTAGATCAAGTCGGGCCCAAAGAAGACGTGCGCTAGCTCGGTTCGTCGCTGCGCGCCCACCGTCTACAGGTCGACTTGGCCGCCTATTTCGATCACGCGGTCTGAAGGCAGGCGGAAGAACGTCGTAACTTTCGCCGCGTTTCTGGAGAGAAACGCGAAGAGCACCTTGCGCCAACGGGCGAGTCCTGGCCTGTCGGTAATGGAGACCGCCTCTCGGCCCAGAAAGAACGTCGTATGTTCCACGGGCGGAGAGGGGGTGTCGGGGCGCGCCAATAGAGCGGACAGGTCGGGCACTTCCATGAACCCGTAGTGAGCGAGGATGCGCACAAATCCTTCTTCGAGCTGAGTCACCTGCACGCGGTTATGCTCCTCAACGAAGGGCACCGGTTCCGTCTTGACCGTGAGCAAGATGACTTGCTTGTGCACGACACGATTGAAACGGAAATTTTGCATCAAAGGTGGCGGAGTACCGTCCGAGTTGCTGGTGAGAAACACCGCCGTCCCAGGGACGCGCGCCGGTAGCTCCACGTGCATAACCTCGAAGAAGTCCTCGAGCGGAATGATCTCTTCGGTGATGCGCTGCGCGACGAGCGCACGACCGCTCCGCCACGTCAACATGATGACGAGGACCGCTGCGCCTATGACGAGCGGTACCCATCCGCCGTGCGGGATCTTCAGAACGGTGGCGTAGAAGAAGGCCACGTCGACGACCAGAAAGAGCAGCGTTACCCCTATCGCCAGTGCCGGGTGCCAGCCCCAGGAGCGGCGAGCCACGACGTAGGCAAGGGCGGTCGTTATCAACATGGTGGTCGTCACCGCGACCCCATAGGCCGCGGCGAGCTTGGTCGAAGAACCGAAGCCAATCACCAAGAGCACCGTCGCGACCATCAGAGAGTAGTTGACGAGGGGTACGTAGATCTGACCCATCTCGTGCTCTGAGGTGTGCTGCACATGAAAGCGCGGCAGAAACCCGAGCATCGTAGCTTGGTTGGTCATCGAAAACGCGCCTGAGATCAGCGCCTGAGAGGCGATGATGGTGGCGCAGGTCGAGAGCACCACGAGCGGCACGAGGGACCAACGAGGAGCTAACTCAAAGAACGGTTGCGCGACGGCGGAAGGGTCTTGGAGCAAGAGCGCGCCTTGGCCCAAGTAGTTCAAGACGAGCGCAGGCAGTACGAAGCTGTACCAGGTGCGACGGATCGGTTCTCGGCCGAAGTGTCCCATATCAGCGTAGAGGGCCTCGCCGCCCGTTACGACCAGGAATACCGCGCCCAGCACGAGCAGGCCTGAAAGGCCGTTCTTGGCGAAGAAAGCATAGCCGTAATACGGGTTCAGCGATTTGATGATTTGAGGGTGCTGGATGATTTGTCCGAGGCCGAGCGCAGCGATGGTTAGAAACCAAACGATCATCACGGGCCCAAAAACAGCGCCGACCTTGGCCGTTCCCCTGCGCTGCACCGAAAAGAGCATCACCAGAATAAAAATGGTGATAGGAATGATAGCGTTATCGAAGGTGTCGGTAATGACGCCCACGCCCTCCACCGCGCTCAAAACCGAGATGGCAGGGGTAATCATGCCGTCCCCATAAAGCAGCGCCGCCCCAAACAGGCCCAGCAGTAGGATGATCCGCTGACGCCCAGCCGAACGATCCTTCGACAGAGCGAGCGCCATCAAAGCCAACTCGCCGCCTTCGCCCCCGTTGTCGGCCCGGAGTACGTAAGCGACGTACTTGATCGAAACCGTGATGGTCAGAGACCAAAAAATCAGCGACAAGACGCCGTAGACGTTGGCCTGCGTCACCGCCAGCCCGTGCTCACCGTTGAAGCACTCACGAAGCGCGTAGAGGGGGCTCGTCCCAATATCACCGTAGACGACGCCGAGAGCCCCGAGGCAAAGCGGCAAGAGCTTGTGACTCGGAGGAGTCGACGGTGAATGCTGCGCCGGGTCGGGCGGCAAGCTGCCCGGGGAGGCACCAACGCGAGGTGCGTCCGGGGCAGATGAAGAGGAAGGGAGCGCGGGGGCGGGCGTTGCCGAGGAAAGGCTCGGAGCGCCGCGGGTATCTGACTCAGCCATGGTGGGAGGCGCCCCGTTCGAACCATGGGCCCGAACAAGACCCGAGCTTTCTGCCCGCAAGCTCAGGGGATGTCCACGCGCTTGCGCCTTGATCGTTCGAATTTGCTAAGATTTCTTGTGGAGCTGAAACGAGAGTGTCCTGTTTTCGGAAGCTGACGGGCCTCGGTTTCGCACGGTTTAGGGCCCCGATGTAGCATCTTTTGCCCCACCAACCGCGGTGCTAGAAGCCGGCTCCACTTTTCATTCCTCTGCTCGCAAGGAAGGCGCCTGGTGCGCAAACCGGGCGTTGCAAGAGGACGGCTTCCCACCTAACCGGGCTCTTCCGAGCCCACCGCGAAGGATAACAAACTCATGCGCTTTGGCCATTTTGACGACGCCAACAAGGAGTACGTAATCACGACTCCCAAGACCCCTTACCCGTGGATCAACTACCTCGGTTCGGAAGAGTTTTTTGGGATCGTCTCGAACCAGGCGGGTGGCTATTGTTTCTATCGAGACGCGAAGCTGCGTCGATTGACGCGTTATCGATATAACAACGTGCCGACCGATGACGGCGGGCGTTACTTCTACGTGCGCGAAGGGAACACGGTTTGGAACCCTTCTTTTAGCCCCACCAAGACGGAGCTCGACTCCTATGAGTGTCGACACGGCCTGGGCTACACGCGGATTACAGGCAAAAAGAACGACCTCAGCGTTTCCACGCTGTTCTTCGTCCCGGTCGGCAAGACCTGCGAGGTGCACTCGGTCACTCTCAAGAACGAAGGCTCAGCCTCGAAGACGTTTCAGCTCTTTTCGTTCATCGAATGGTGCCTATGGAACGCCGAAGACGACATGACGAATTTCCAGCGGAACTTCTCCACTGGCGAAGTCGAGATCCATGACGGCGGCAGCACCATCTATCACAAGACGGAATTCAAGGAGCGCCGTAACCACTACGCATTCTATCACGTTAACTCGCCGGTAGCCGGGTACGATACGGACCGCGAGAGCTTCATCGGGCTCTACAACGGCTTCCACGAAGCGGACGTAGTGTTCGCCGGCAAGAGCAAAAACTCAAAGGCAGCAGGCTGGTCGCCGATCGCTTCGCAATCGCTCGAGATCACCTTGGCCCCCGGCGAGCAGAAGCATCTCTCGTTCGTGCTCGGCTACGTCGAGGTCCCCAAAGACCAAAAATGGGAGTCTAAGAGCGCTATCAACAGGAAGCCCGCCGAGGCTCTGATCAGCGCACTCGACACCGAGGCTAAGGTTCAGGCGGAGTTCGATAAGCTCAAGGCTCATTGGGCCACGCTCTTGAGTGGCTATTCGCTGAAATCGAGCGAAGAAAAGCTCGATCGCATGGTCAACATCTGGAACCAGTACCAGTGCATGGTGACCTTCAATATGTCCCGCTCGGCCTCCTTGTTCGAGAGCGGCATCGGTCGCGGCATGGGTTTCCGCGACTCCAACCAAGACCTCTTGGGCTTTGTGCACCTCGTTCCCGAACGCGCTCGGGAGCGCATTCTCGACATCGCCGCCACGCAATTCGAAGACGGAAGCGCCTACCACCAGTATCAGCCGCTCACCAAGCGCGGCAACAACGCGGTCGGCTCAGGCTTCAATGACGATCCCCTTTGGCTCATCTTGGGTGTCGCCGCGTACATCAAAGAGACGGGTGATTTCGGTATTCTCGACGAGCAGGTCCCGTTCGATAACGACGCCAGCAAGGCCCAAAACTTGCTCGAACATTGCAAGCGCTCGTTCGACCACGTCATCAATAACATCGGGCCCAATGGGCTGCCGCTCATCGGTCGCGCCGACTGGAACGACTGCCTCAACCTGAACTGCTTCAGTGAGACACCAGGTGAGAGCTTTCAGACCACCGAGAACCGCGAAGGGCGCACAGCCGAGTCGATCTTCATCGCGGGCATGTTCGTTTCGATCGGGCCGCTCTACGCCGAAATGGTCGAACGTCGGGGCGACAAGGCGGAGGCCGCTCGCGTGCGCTCCGAGGTCAAGAAGATGACCGAGGTGACGCTAGATAAGGGTTGGGACGGGAACTGGTTCCTTCGCGCTTACGACTTTTTCGGCAAGAAGGTGGGCTCTAAGGACAACAAGGAGGCCAAGATCTTCATCGAGCCCCAGGGCTACTGCGTCATGGCGGGCATCGGCAAAGAAACCGGTCACGCCATCAAGGCGCTCGATGCGGTGAAAGAGCACCTCGACTGCGAATACGGCATCGTGCTCAACAATCCTGCCTTTACTGAGTACGTGCTCGAGTACGGTGAGATCTCGACCTACCCTGCGGGCTACAAAGAGAACGCGGGCATTTTCTGCCACAATAATCCCTGGATCATGATTGCCGAGACCGTAGTCGGTCGCCCGGAGCGCGCTTGGGAGTATTACAAAAAGATCTGCCCTTCGTATCTCGAGGACATCAGCGATCTGCATCGCACCGAGCCTTACGTCTATGCGCAGATGATCGCCGGTAAAGACGCGGTGAAGCCGGGTGAGGCCAAAAATAGCTGGCTCACGGGCACGGGCTCGTGGAACTTCGTAGCCATCAGCCAATACCTGCTGGGCGTTCGCCCCGAATGGGATGGTCTCTTGGTACAACCTTGCTTAACCAAGACCATCTCGAGTTACACCGTCACCCGCCGCGCACGGGGCGCCATCTATAAGATCACGGTAAAGAACTCCGGCGGTACCGGTGAAGCCAAGCTGACGGTGGACGGCAAGGCTCTCTCTGGCAACCTCGTGCCGTACGCTGCGAAGGGCGCGACGGTTGAGGTGCTGTGCGAGATTTAAGCGAAACGGCGCGGCAAGCGGCTCCTCTCTGGTGAGCCGCACTAGGGGCCCAGCTCGGAAAAGGGGCCCAGCTCGGAAACGAGTTGGGCTTCGTCGTAGGATGAGCCGCGCCCCGGTCGGCTACCGTTGACTCGCGCTGATCGAGCTGGATTTTGCGCTCCCGCGACTCAGTTGCGTTCACGCTGCGATGATCAAGCCGCATCAAATTGGCCAATCGTCTGCCCTTTTGTGGCAGCGCTGCCCCGCCCTCGCTATATTTGAAGTGCATGCTTACCCAGTCCCTTCGCCGAGTGCGCTCAGCGCGTCGGTTTGCTTATCCTTCCTTTGCCGCAGTGTGCGCGCTCCTGCCGAGCCTAATGGGCACGGCTTGCGGTGCCAAAGCGCCCAACAAGATTCCGCTCGATGGGGATAACAATGGCATCATCGACACCATTTCTGGTGCGTCGTTGGTCGACGTCAATGGTGACGGCAAGACGGATGGGAGCGATGTTATCGATCTCGATGGCAACGGCGTACCTGAAGGGATAGCCGTGGACACCGACGGAGACGGAGTTGCCGATGCAGCCGGCATCGACTCCGACGGCGATGGCATCATCGATCAGCTCGATCTCGATGGAGATGGCAAGGTAGATGTGAAGCCAGACCCACCAGGAGCTGGAGGGAGCGCCGGGGTCGGCGGGGCCGCGAACAGCGATTCGGATGGCTCTCCCTCATCGGGAGGCACCTCGTCCAGCGACTCGGACGATCTCACCACGGATGGACCACCAGCGGGCACGGGTGGGGGCGAGACCTGTCAGGAGTTCGCGCTTTCGTTCACGCCCAAGGTGCCAACCGTCTACGTGCTCGTTGACAGGTCCAAGAGCATGTTCGAAGCCACTGATTTTTGGGGTAATTTGAAGGGCGCCGCGTTGCCGGTTCTTCAAGACCTTCAGGCAGACGTCCGCTTGGGTTTCGGTACTTACACGGGAGGTGACGGCACCTGCCAAGGGCTCCAACCTGGCGCGCCAATTGCCGTCAACAACTATGCAGCCATCGAGGCAGCCTATAACGGGCTCGACTACATGGGCTCCGGTGATACGCCCACCCCCGCCGCCATCGAACAAGTTCGCGAACTCTTGCTCGCGGACAAGGAGGCCGCTGGCGCTGCGGCAGGCGACTATTACATCCTTTTGATCACCGACGGTGATCCAGACTTTTGCGATAACCCCAATCCGATTTGCCCGGCCGACGCACTGATCGCGAGCCTTCAACTCACGGCTGCCGCTGGGGTCCGCACGCTGGTGTTCGGTATCGATAACCCTCAGCTCAACCCCGAGCTCCGCACGGCCGGGATCTTCGATCTGTACGCGCAGGCTGGATGGGGAGAAGTCCCCATGTGGGCCGATGGCCTGAACGTAACAGCCTACAATGGTAAACTAGAGAGCCAATGCGAGAGCCAACCCGGCTCGTGGGAGGCTCTGCGCACGGCGAATGGCAACGCGCCCGTCGAAGCTGATTGCTCACCGCTGCCGTCCGAAGGAAACGAGGCGTGCTTTCTGCCAGCGGGCAAATACGGGGCAGCCGCCGGTACGCGGAAAGCCTTCTTGAACACTGATCCGGCGGCTCTCGGTAGTGTAATCCGCTCAAGCCTCGAATCCCTCAAATCGTGCACGTTCGATCTATCGACCTCCAACGTCGAGGTGGATCTAGCGGTAGCGGGCGAGGGTAGGGTGTGGATCAACGACAAGGATAAGGTTGGTCCGTCGCTGCCCCTAAGCCAGTGGCAGATGGTCAACTCAACAACACTGGAGCTCTTGGGCGAAGCTTGCGACACGTGGCTCCAGCCAGAGGTCTCCGACATCGCCGCCAGCTTCCCCTGCGAAGCCATTATTTTGAAGTAGGGAAAGCTCCCTTCGGTCCCCGGCTTGCGTGCCGCTTCCAAGACCGCCTAGGTTGTTGCGGCACCGGCCTCACGGCGCGTCCAGTTCGACGCGTCCATTCGACGCATGGGGTCGCCTCAAACAAGGAGAACAAGCGGTATGAAACGAACAGCGGACGCGGTTTGGAACGGCGGACTCAAAGAGGGCAACGGCACCTTTGGCGTAGGTAGCGGCGCCTTCAAGGACCAAAAATTTAGCTTTCGCACTCGCTTCGAAGCTGAACCGGGTACGAACCCCGAAGAGCTCATCGCCGCGGCTCACGCAAGTTGCTTCAGTATGGCCCTTTCGGCTCAACTGGGGGAGCGCGGCATCACTGCCGAATCTGTGGCCACCACAGCCACGATCAACTTCGAAAACCTCACGCTGACCCAGAGCCTCCTTGCAACGACCGTCACCGCGTCTGGGGCGGACAAGGCCAAAATTGAGGAGGCCGCGGCTGCCGCCAAGGCCGGCTGCCCGATTTCTAAGGTACTCAAACTAGAGATCGTACTCGAGCTCAAAGTCGTGACCTGAGTCGTTCCCTGAAACGGCGGGGCACAGTCACCCCTCCACCAACTCAAACGCTAACGATGTGGCCACATTCTTGCGCGTCGTAGCCACCTAGGGCTTCTAGCTCCTGGCGGAAGCTCCCTGTATTCATCAGATCGAGAACCCTCGCGGCTCGTGGATCGCTCATCGTTTCCTCGTGAAAGAGCAAATCGAAGCGTTCAGCCGCGAGGGGCAAAAACCCCAGGCCAAAAGCGAGTGCCGCACTCTGCATAGCGATAGCCACATCGGCTGCCCCCAGGGCGACCGCTTGGGCAGCGGCGAAGTGACCGTCCGCGATCCGAGCTCCCGCGAGCGTGCTCTTGGGCTCGAGTCCTTCAGCTTCGAGAAAGGACTCGAGGACCTTCTGGGTCCCGGCCCCGGGCTGCCGAGCACAAATGCGCATTCCTTTGCGAGCTAGATCGCTGGGTCCCCGGAGTCGGAGCGGATTCCCTTTGGCCACTACGAGCCCCGTCTCCCAGTGCACCAGCGTTACTCGAGCGAGACGGCCGGCGAATGGACGCGCGTTTCGCGCTGATTTTCTGCCAACCTCGGGCAGATGGGTGCCTGCGGCATGCGTCCGCTTGTGATTCAGAATCTCCTGAGCTTCCAGGCTCGGTTTGTCGAGCCACAGGAAGTGACCCGGCCCAGAGGACACGTTTAAGCGATTGACGAGGACCCCGAGTGCAGGAGCGCACCCCACCATCATAAAATTATCACGGATGGCTGCGAGCGGGCGCAGCGGCTGCACTTGAACGCGGCGACTGTCCGGTCGCGATCTCTTGAGCGTGATCAGCCCGTCGGCAGCGTCATTTTTATCAGCCGGCAAGCGATGAACGACCCAGCGTTCCGAGAGGAAGATGAGCGACACGCGAGCGCTATCCGCGCTGGATTCGTCGGGGCAGAGCTCAGCTTCAATCGTCTCCGGGGGCTCACTACCGCCAAAGAGCTCTTCGACCGGAACCTCGAGAGCACCTGCGATGCGCAGCGCCACCGAGACGGAAGGATCCGACTTGCCACTTTCGATTGCGCCAAGACTCTGCCTCGCGATCAATGCGGCTTCGGCTAAGGCGCCTTGGGTCAGGCCCCGCTCCTCCCGCAGCTTCCGGACTCGGTTCACGCGGCCGAGTATACCTGACAGCATGACGCTTTCGGATGCCTCAAGCTTGGCCCCCAGCTCAGAGTCTCTTTCTGACTGAACCCCCCTCCAGTTTCGCAGCTAATTTTGGCCGGCGCACGAGTTAGCGCTAGCTCCAGAGGGGAGGGCCCTCCGGCTATCGACAGGATAAGCGACGGAAGGTTTGCCCCGTCAATCCACCGTCGCAGGGCCGCAAGACAAGACTACCGCTCCACTGACTCACACATTGCTGTGGCGCGTTGCGGGGCGAAAGCTTGAAAGTGTCGGCATCGACGGGCTGGAGCTCGAAGCGTTGGTTGTAGAGTTGGTGGGGGGAGAAGAGGTCCACGACTGTGCCGGCCTCGGTTGCGGCAAATTGAACGTCGAGGTTCAGGTCGACGGAGTAATTTCGCGCCTCGACGACGCCAGGTTCTAGCTCGGCGATGGTCCAGGTCTGGCGGACATCGCTTGAGCACTCCACCAGTTCGATGAGATAGGAGGGGTCACCCAAAAGGAGCTGAAACTCCCCGCGCGCCAGGCACAGTTCGGTATCTGTGACTTGCAATCGTTCGGCCTTGAGTCCGCTGCTCTCAATCCGACAATCTTCGGAGGGTTCTGACGGCGAGCCCCCCGCGCCGGGTGTAGTCGGAGCGCCGGCGAATCCTCCGCTTCCACAGGCTTCCCCGAGGCACGCGGGCGAGCCCCCAATCCCCACCGGATCTTCGAAGAAGCGATAGTCCGTTGCGGTGCAGGCAAAGTTAACCGCTCCAAGGAGAATCACCGAGAGGGCAGAAGCTTTAGGCACCATCGCGTTCTTCATGTATAATTAACTCATGATGGCGAGAGGAGCCAGAGAGTAGCGCTATGGCCCTTACTAGGTCGACGGCTGACATGCGCCTCTCGGTTTCCACCGTGCCCAAAGCGCTTCCTTCTGAGGTCAATCAACGTCCCACGGTAGCGGCTTCGCGCAATCGTGCCGAGGATACTGAAATATTCGAGGCCATTCAGGTTCAGGCACCCGACTGGCAGCGCCGCGTCTACGACGAGTATCTGCCACTCGTGCGTGGGCTCGTCCTCCGTACACTCGGCCCCAAGCTCGACTTTGAAGACCTCATCGCGGACACGTTCGTGGCGTTTTTTGAGAACGCCACCAACATTCGGAGCGCCGAGGGCCTGAGGAGCTACATGGTCTCGATTGTGATGAACGTTGTTCGTCGCGATCTCCGCAGCCGACGACGGCACAATCTCTTCTTCCTGGGCGACGAATCGCGTAAGCAGGCCGAACGCGTCGCGAGCCCAGATGACCCCCGCGCCAAGGCTGCGCTCATTCAGCTCAGCCAAATTCTGAACGATCTAGAGACCGAAGATCGCCTGACCTTTGCCCTGTGCGTGCTCGAAGGGTTGAAGCTGGAAGAGGCTGCGCAGAGCTTGGGTGTCTCGGTTTCGAGCGTGAAACGCCGGCTCAAGCGGGCGACCGAACGCGTCGAGCGCAAGGTGCAGCAGAATCCCCTGCTGGTCGACTATGTGCAGGAGAGGGGGGGCCGGAAGAAATGAAAACCTTCCTGCTCACTCTGCTTCGCTCACCCAAGGCGGCATTTTCGCGCCTGCCTTTGTCGCGCCAGCCGTTTTCGAATTCTTCCTCTTCGAACGCTGGTTCATCGGAGCCGCGCTCTTCCGAGTTACCCCGCGCCGAGTTAGCCCGCGAGGCAGCGGGGCGCGCGGGTGGTTTTCGTCGGCCCGATCCGGGAGCTGTGGGGCGGGTGTTTCGCAGCCTGATGGACGAACACATTCGGGGCGAAACGCCTTGGGATCAGGACCGCTTGTTCGCCCAGATTCAACGCGACACGCGTCGCAAGCGCCGCGGCCCGCTGCCCGATACTTCAAGCCGTCGGGCGACGTTCGTGCGCCTGGCGGGCTGGAGCGCTGCTCCGCTCCTGGCGGCAGCGGTTAGCCTGGCAATCGGGCTTCGCCAGCCGGAATCCGCCGACGGACGGTTGAGCTACTCGGCGCAGGGTTATCAGGCGCAGGGCTATTCAAAGCTAGATCCTTCCGCGAAAGCCGACGCGCCACCGTCGAGCGTGCCGGAGCAGGACGAAATGCGGCGCTGGGTAAGCGGCGACAAACAACTTGTTTTGAGCTTTTCCGACCAGAGCGAGGTGCGGCTCGAACCGCAAACCACGATCGACGTTCGTATTCTGCCCTCGAACCGCGCCCTATTTAATCTGGCCGGAGGCAAAGTTCATGTGAACGTTCACCATCAGGATCACACTGACTATCGCTTTCAAGCTGGTAGTTATGAGGTGCTCGTGACGGGCACGGCCTTCGAACTTGGGTTCGAGCCCAAAGCCGAGCACGTTGCGCTGCATATGCGCGAAGGCCGAGTCGAGGTTCACACCCCGCACGGTGAAGTCCGCGTGGTCCGGGGCGGTGAGAGCTTCGAGCGGTCGCGGCCGCAGCCCATCGAAGTGGCGAGAGCTATCGACGCGGCAACGGTCATTGACGCGGGTGGGGCACAAGCTCCCTCCTCACCCAACGAGCGTGAGCCTCGGGCCTCGCGGCGCGCGCCTGGCAGTTCCGAATCAGAACGCCGCGCAGCATCTGGCGCCTCCAGCGAGGCAAGCTTGAGCTACGCCGCCCTGGCTCGCGACGGAAAGTTTTCTGAGATCGTTCAAGATGCCATGGGTCGTGGCCTCAATAGCGTCCTCAGTTCCAAGCCGCCGTCTGAACTGATCCAGTTGAGTCACGCTGCGCGCTATGTGGGCCACGCTGATTTGGCTCGACCCGTGTTGCAAGCCTTGGTCCGTAAGTATGGCGCCACGTCCGAGGGCCGAGCAGCGATATTTTTCCTCGGGCGCCTTTCGGATGGAGCAGGGGACGGAGCTACGGCGGCGCAGCAATATGAGCAATATCTGAAGCTCGAGCCGCGCGGAGCCTACGCCCCCGAGGCGCTCGGTCGTCGAATGATTTTGGCTCAGCGGAACAATCCTCAGCTTGCCGCGAAATTGGCTCGCGACTACCTGGCGAGGTTCCCGCAGGGCTCATATAAGACTCACGCTTCAGCCTTGCTGAAAGTTGCGGGGCTCGCGGACCCAGGGTCGCGTTAGTCGCCGGGGCCGCTGTTCAGACTAGGCGGGTTTTTCGTGCACATGGCATTGGGTTTGGAGCAGAAGGCTCTCGGCATTGGAGTGCTGATTCTCTGGGGGCTTCTCTGTGGGCCTGCCATGGCGGCCAACAGCTCGAAACAGGTCTGCCTGAAGACGGACCAGTCCACTCCGATGCTCGCCGAGGCCAGCCTGCGGGTCGAGGGCGAGCTCAAGGCCGCTGGGTTCGAGCTCCTAATGACAGAAACCCAAGAAGGACAAATACCCTGTCCTCCCGAAGCCAGCTCACTCGTGCTGACGCCGAAGGCTGGCAACCTCGAGATCACGGCGCAGGTGCCGAGTCGCCCCGCGCCTCTCGTACAGCTCGTGGACGTTTCGAGCCCCAAGACGACCTCAGAGATTGTGGCCGTCCGCGCCGTCGAAACGCTGCGCGCCGCTGCCATTGAGGCCCTGGCAGCCGGGGACACGCCGAGCGATCCAACTTGGGTCCAGTTCGCCCAGGGCGCGCCGGCCCCTCCGAGCGAAAAGCCACCCCAGCCCGCAGCGACTCCGACGCCGCAAGCTTCAGGAGAGCCGTCTCGAGCCGAACCGGCCGCTGCACCTCCGGCAACCGAGCCTTCGTTTCGCTCAAGGCATTGGGCCATGGGCGTTGGCCTAGGCCCCTCGGGCACGGCGGATTCAGTGGCTGCAGCGGTAGCGCTCTCCGTCGACTACCACCTCGGCTCGATATCGCTCGGTGTACGGGGGCGGGCCAGCCTCTCATCCGAGCGGACGGACGCTCCCCAGGCCAGCCTACTCATTCGCTCCTATGGTCTCGAAGCGCGGGCGCTCTGGTTTCCTTACCGCGATGACCAAGTTGAGCTCGCCTTGGGCGCCCAAGCGGGCCTAGCTCATGCCAGGATGGACGCCATTGAGAGTATCGGCCCCCCGCAAGGCTTCGATGGTGCGTCCCACTCCACGCTCGCCCTCGGCGCTGGGTTAGCGGTTGGTTATAGGCTGGTTCAAGACCTTTCGCTCAGGGCAGAGGGCTGGGTGAACGGTTGGACAGACGCCCCCCATGTGGACTTGGCGGGAAGCCAAGTCGTCTTGGGTCGGCCGGAGTGGCTCGTTACGTTCGGCCCTGTCTTTTTGCGCTAGGCGGAGCCGTTTTGCGCTGGGTCCTGCAATTTGCGCTTGGCGGAGCCGTCAGGGGTTTCCGCAGCCAAGGCGCGCGGTCGAGATGCCCACGTCATCAATATAGACGTTGCCTTGGCCCGATGAATTGTGCGTAAAAAAGCCGAGGCGCACGTGATTGAGTTTAGCGACGGGCGGCCCAGCGAGATCGACCGTGTCGACCAGAGGCTTGCCTGTCGACTGATACTGAATCGCCGTGCCGTTGACGTACGTGTTCACGAGTAGGTTCCCCGATTGACGCACGTGAGCCTCGAAACAATGCCAGGCTCCCTTGGGCGTGGGGGTCGCGTCATCGCAACCGGTGACCTCACCATTGCCGAGGCCGATCATCGTTACTTGCGGGCCGGGCGCGCCGATACAGGGGTCCTTACTTCGGTCCCCAAAACGAAGCGCCGGGTCGTCTTTGCCGAGGCCACTCGGGGGGTGAAGATCGATGGCGAGGATCTCTTTGTTGGTAAAATCCACGCTGCTCTCCCAGTAGATGAACGCCCGCACCCAGAAATCGTCACTCTCGGGGAAAGCGGCCGCCAGGCGGCACGAAGCATAGGAGTGGTTGGTTACTTTGAGCGCCTTCGAGCTACCCGCGCGTACCTGCTCTGAGCTGACTTCCATGCTGAAATTCTGGGAATCACAGGACACGTCTCTCGCTACCCAACCTTCCCCCGTCGGTAAGTCGCCTACGGCCACCTCTTCGAAATCGGCGCAGAATAGGTCTGCTTCGCTACAGCCCACTCCGCTTGAACCGCCTGTTGCAGTTTCGCCGCCGCTGCCGGGGCCACCGCCCGAGGGATCGCCGCTACCGCCTAGCCCCGGCGCGCCTCCGCTCGGAGCTCCGCCCCCGCTCGGGTTCGCTCCGCCCCCCGCAGCGTTGCCCCCAGTTCCGGGGCCGGCGCCCCCGCTCCCACCCTGGCTAGCGCTCCCACCGCCGCTCGCAGAACCACCACTCACCGGGCCGCCTCCGTTGCCAGCTCCTCCGCTCGTCGCTGGGGTTCCTCCGTTCGCAGAATCACCCGAGTTTGAGGGGGAACAGGCGCTGAGGGCGAGCCCAGGTGCGCAAAGGACGAAGAGGAGAGAGGAGGCGAGGTTCAAGCGAGCAAGCATAAGCGAAAGATCTCTATCTTAAGACACGGTGCGCCAGTAAGACACGGTGCGCCGGGGGAAGGCGAATTCAGTATAAGCGAATCAAATCAACGAGGTGGAGGGCTGGCATAGAGCGCCTCGAGCGCCCGGCCATACTTCTCGAATACGTTTCTTTTTTTGACGGAGAGCTTAGGGGTTAGCATTCCGTTATCGGTGGTGAACTCTTCGAGCGTTAAGAGGGCATCTCGCGGGCGTTCGTAAGACTTGAAGGATTTCGAGTAGCGCGCGATCTCGTCTAGGATCACGGACTTGAACTTGCTGTGCTTTTCGATACCTGCCAGTGGGACCCTTTCAGCTTCGGCCCACTCACGAGCAGCCTGCGCGTCGACGACAACTAGCGCCACATTGTAGGGATGATTGGCACCGTAAAGAGCAACGTTCGAGATGAATCGCGACAGCTTGAGTTCCTCCTCGAGCGGGGAAGGGACGACATATTTGCCATTCTCGAGCTTGTACTGTTCCTTGATGCGGCCCGTGATGTAGAGGTAGCCCTCGGCATCGAGACGCCCCATGTCGCCTGTGCGAAAGGCTCCGTCGTCTAAGAGCACGGCTCGGTTATCCTCGGGTCGGTTGAAATAGCCCATCATGACGTTGGGGCCGCTGACTAGGATTTCACCACTATTCGGATCGTCTGTCGCGGTCTTGTCGATGCGGATCTCGACGCCAGGCAAGGCCTTACCGACCGAGCCGATTTTGCGGTTACCTTCGTAGTTAACGCTCACTACGGGGCTGGTTTCGGTGAGCCCGTAGCCCTCATACACGTCGATTCCGAGCGCATCGATAAACTCGGCCACCTCGGTGTTCAGCGCCGCGCTGCCACTCACTACGAACCGCAGCCGGCCGCCGAATTTAGCCCGAACTTTGCCAAAGATGAGCTTGTCCGCGAGGGCCAAGGCGAGCGTCTCGGTGAGCCCGAGCTTCTCGCCTCGCCGTTTTTGAGTCGCGGCCCGAAGCCCGGCCTTGAATAGGCGCCGGATGGGTGCAGGCTTTTCGCTCATTTGCCGCTGCACTCCGTCATAGATGCGGTTGAAGATGCGCGGCACCGCCACCAAGATCGTGGGGCGCACGTCGGCCATATTGCCTACCAGGTTCGGCACTTCATCGTTGATGGCTAAGGCCGCGCCGAACTTGATGAACGTGTAGAGCTCCGCGACCTGACCGAAGGCGTGCGCCCACGGCAAAAATGCGAGCGATCGGTCGCCCGGACCGAAATCAAAGCGCGAGCAGGAGGCGAAGACATTGGTTAGGAGATTTTTGTGAGAAAGCTGGACGCCCTTGGGTGTTCCCATCGTTCCCGACGTGTAGAGCTGCGCAGCCTGGTCGAGCTCTTTGACGTCCGTGAGAGGCACTGGCTTGCCGCGTCCCTTTTCTTGGAACGCCGCGTAGTTGTCTGCATGCTCATTCGGCAGATCGAAGGAGAGCACTCGCCTCAGGCCGGGCAGCCGCTCGCGCATGGCGAGCAGCTCGGTGTGAATCGCGGGTGTCGCAGCGAACGCGATCGAGGTGCCCGAGTCCGCCAAAATAAACTCCCACTCCGAGGGCATTTGAGCCTCGTACATGGGGACGAGCACGGCGCCGAGGCCGTAGGTGGCGAAGGCGACCGTTGCCCACTCAACCCGATTGTTTGAGATGAGCGCGACGCGGTCGCCCTGAGTCACACCAGCGTCAGCGAGCGCGCCCCGCAGGTCGTCCACCAATTTCTTGAAATCGCGATAGTGGATCCACTCCCAGTGCCCCGGGCCGCGTCGAGTGCCGAAGAATTCGTTGGGACCAAAGGCGTTTGCGGCCTGCTCAAGAAACTCCCCCAGATTTTCGGGCTTCATCTGGATCAGCCTACATGGGAAAGCCAGGCTCAAAAACCCCTGGGAAAGCAACTTGGACGCCCCGGTCCTGCGTGCTATCGCCTCGCCGCTCGAGCTCCTATGGCTACTTTTTCCGTCGTCACCTTCGGCTGCCAAATGAATGTGCACGACTCCCAGCGTATGGAGGAGGTGCTAGTGGGGGCGGGTTATCAGAAGACGGACGATCCTGAGGTCGCCGATGTGGTGATTCTGAATACCTGCAGCGTTCGCGAAAAAGCTGAACAAAAGCTGCGCAGCGAGGTTGGGCGCTTCGGTGTATTGAAGCGCTCACGGCCAGAACTCGTCTTGGGCGTGGCCGGATGCGTCGCTCAGCAGGAGGGCGAACGACTCCTACGTGGCTTGCCACAGATTGATTTGATTTTAGGGCCTGACAATATTCCTGAGCTGCCGCAATTGTTGCGCGACCAAGAGCTCGGAGCGTTACCGCGAGTCCGCACCGTATTCGATCTCGAGGCGCCGTCCTTTTTGATGGCCGAGCCCAATGCCCTAGCGCCCGAGGTGAGCGCATTTGTAACAGTGATGAAGGGCTGCAACGAGCGCTGCTCGTATTGCATCGTTCCGCACACCCGCGGCCCTGAACGCTATCGGTCGTCGCGAGAGATTATCGAAGAATGTAAGCGGCACGTTGCGGCCGGAGCTCGAGAAATTACCTTGCTCGGCCAAACGGTAAACAGTTACCGAGACCCTGAGCGCGCTTTGCCGCCAGCCCCTCGTTTTGGTGAGCTCAAGTTCGGCGCGGAGCGCCTAGGGCGCCTGCGGGGGCGCGCCGCCAAAGAAGACGAGACAGAGTTTCCCGCGCTTCTTTTGGCGCTTTCCGAAGCACTCCCCGAACTGTGGCGCCTCCGTTACACGAGCCCGCATCCACGGCACCTGACACCTTCGCTGATCGAGGCGCACGCTGCGCTGCCCGTGTTAGCGAAGCATGTGCATATGCCCGTGCAGTCGGGTAGCAATACGCTGCTCAAACGCATGATCCGGCGTTACACGCGGGAAGAGTACCTCGAACGCACACGGGCCCTCAGCGACGCGGTGCCGGGCCTAACACTCTCGACCGACATGATCGTTGGCTTTCCGGGGGAAACCGACGCCGATTTCGAAGAGACGCTTTCGCTCGTTGAGGAGGCCGGCTTCGTATCGCTATTCGGTTTCAAGTATAGCGTGCGCCCCTATACCCCCGCCGAAAAGCTCGTCGATGATATCAGCGAAGAAGAGAAATCTTCGCGCCTGGCGCGACTATTTGCGCTCACCGACGCTCAGAAGCAGCGTCACTTAGCCTCTCTCGTGGGCCACGAGGAGATTGTGCTCATCGATGGCTTCGGCAAAACCGGTGAACCGCGGGGTCGTACAGAGCGGAACGAGATCGTTCACTTGCCCCACGCCGATTCTGGTCCTGCCCTCGAAGTGGGCGCGCTGGTGCGCGTCGAAGTTTGCACAGCGTACAAGAACTCGCTGCGCGGCAAGACGCTCGAGTTGATTCGCACCGGACTCAAAAGCCGAGAAGCTACGGCACGCGAGGCGGGCCCAGCCTCGAACGAGCCGAAGCCCGAACGGCGCCTTTTGCCCGTGCTTTGAGTCGCCCCTGGCCCGATGGCTCGCCCCACAAGACGTCTGCTAAGCTCGACCTCGTCTTTAGGATCGCTTCTATGGCTCTCATCAAACCCTATCGCGACATTTCGCCGAAGCTTGGTCATGACGCGTTTGTGGCCGAAAATGCCACTATCATTGGTGACGTCGTACTCCGGGATGAGGCGAACGTTTGGTACGGAGCCATTTTGCGCGGCGACGTGGGGCGCATTCGCATTGGGAAGCGCAGCAACGTCCAAGACCTAGCCTGCATTCACATGACGAAGCGGCTATCGGACGCGATCATCGGAGACGAGGTCACTATTGGTCACGCCGCGCTCATTCATGGCGCCATCGTAGAAGACCTATGCTTGATCGGAATGGGCGCCATTTTGCTGGACAATGCTCGCATTGGCCGAGGTTCCATCGTCGCCGCAGGCACCCTGGTCACCGGAGGGGTCATCATCCCGCCGCGTAGCTTGGTCATGGGCAGGCCCGGAAAGGTGGTGCGGGAGTTGAGCGAGAAAGACGAGCTCGAGCTGAGGCATTCCGCGGATCGCTATGTCCGGCTGGCTCGCGAGCATTTTGGCCCTGCGGGCCCCGCGCTCGACTCCGATCCCGCCGCAGCGCTCTAGAAAAACGCTCCCTCGCCCTCCGCGAGGGTCTGTGGATGGAGCTTCGAGCTTACCCGCCGCCGACGAAGTGAACGATCTCAAGGCGATCTCCGGGCGACAGTTCAAACGTGGCGTGCTCGGCGCGGGGGATTACGGCTTCATTTCGTTCTACGGCCACCGGGCCGTTGAGCTCGAGGGCCTGGAGCAGGGCGAGAATTGTGCGGCCCGATTCGAGGACAAAGGGCTCACCATTGACCACAAGTTCCATGGGCTTCGCCTAGCCCGACCGCGTTCGAGCGTCGAGTAGAAGTTTGCGGCCCCCATCGAGTCGGGTTTAACTTAGTGCGATGGTTCGGCACGAGCAGCCACGGGCACCGCATCCCGACAGCCCTAGAGCGCGGTGGAGCGTATCCCGCTCACTCTGGCTGGGCTTCGCGTTGCTTTTGGCAGGTGCGGCCGGCGGGCTCTGGGTTCTTGTGCAGGCCACAGCTAGCTCGCCCGTTGTCGTCGTCTTACGCGGTGACAGCTACGCGCTTGAGCCCACGGGCGGCAATCTGGCTGGCGTCGTCGAATTGGTCGACGCCAAGTTTCGCGGCAGGCAAGTGGTGCTTTTGGCGCGGGAGCTCGTCCGTGAGCTCTCGCGTGAAAACCTCGGCCTCAGCCTCGACACCCAGGAACTCAGCGAGAGTCTTTCCCACGAACTGGCCAAAGAACGAGCTCGCCCCCGAACGTTGGGCGCGCAGGTAGCCCAGGTGTTTGCCATGTGGACAGGAAAGGCGAGCGTAGAACGGGAGCTCTTAGTCGAACTCCCGCTCCGCTTCGACGGTGAAAAGGCGCGAGGGATCGTCTCCGCCTTGGCCAAGAACGTGCACCGCTATCCTCTAGATGCCGAGCTCTTGATTGAAGAGCATCGCGTCCAAAAGAGCGAGCCGGGGCGAGTGCTGTCGATCGAAGCCAGCCTGGAGCGAATCGAGCGGCTCGGAGCTAGCGAAGACGTCATCGAGCTCCAGGTGGACGACCTCGAACCTCAAGTCACGGAAGAGGAACTCTTGCCGGTGGATATCACCCGCGTGCTAGCGACCTTCGAGACGAGTTATCGGGGGAAGGCGGGCCCACGTGCCGTCAATATTCGCACCGCCGCGCGCTTCCTGAACGGAGCGGTCATCTTGCCGGGCGAGGTCCTGAGCTTCAACGCCCGCGTCGGACGAAGGGTGCATGGGCGAGGCTTCGTCGATGCACCGGTCATCATCAATGATGAGCTGGACGAGGACGTGGGGGGTGGGGTGTGCCAGGTCGCGACTACACTCCATGCGGCTGCGGTGTTCGGAAATCTCGAGGTGTTAGAGAGACGCAGCCATAGTCGACCCAGCGGCTACGCCCCGATCGGGCTCGATGCCACCGTGATTGACGGTAAGGTCGACCTTCGACTCCGAAATCTTTATGACGAGCCGCTGCTGGTGCACGCGTATATTCCTGAGCCCTATTTGGTGCGGGTAGAGCTGCTCGGTCGCTTACCCGAGGTGAAGGTCGAACACGCGGCGATCGTGAAGGGTCAAGAGCCCTTCTTGCGCCGCGTTTGGCATAAACCCGAGACGGAGCCTGGCACCTTCAAGCAGAAGCAGAAGGGCAGCCCCGGCATGGACGTTGTGAGCGTGCTGGTGGTGCGGCGCGATGGCCACGAGACGAGCCGACGCACGTATTCCTCCAAGTACTATCCAGTGCCGGAGGTCTATTATGTGGGCGAAGGGTTCTTTACGGCCCAGCTCCCCAGCTTACCCGAAGGCGCTGCGGGGCTCGTGATCGATGGCGAGGAAATGAGCCCCACGGCCTCCCTTTCCGGCGCCGTAGAGCATGATATGACCCGTGCCCCCACTATCGACGAAGCGAACGGGATCACCCGCGATTCGAGCTTCCGACCTGACTGATGCGTCGCTTAATTCTCGGTACACTCGTCTCTGCGCTTGGCCTCTGGAGTTGCGAAGCGGTCAAAACCCCAGGGAAACCAGGTCAGGCAACGAGCGGCGTCGGACCCCAGGCCCAGGTTGAACCATCAACAGAGACGGCTCGTCCCCTCGCGACCGTTTCCGTACCGCACGGCGAGCTAGACCAGAGCCCCCCTGCAGGTGCGCCGCGCCTCGCCGCGACGACGCTCGCTTCGACCATTTATAAGCTCCCCAGCACGGCTTCGAGGCGCCTCGGCTACGTGCGCCTCGGTGGCATTGTGCCGCGCGATCCTGAAGCCTTGGATGGCCCAGGCTGTAAAAAAAAGACCTGGTACCGAGTTTACCCGGCTGGCTATGCTTGCATTGACGAGTTTACGACAGATCTCGAGGACCCCGTCGTGCGTGCTAGCGCGCGGCGACCGATGCTCGATAAACCGCTGCCATATGCTTATGGCTTTGTGAGAGCGACGGCGCCCCAGTATCTGCGTATTCCCAGCAAGGCCGAGCAGATCAAGAGCGAGTTTCAGCTCCCCGAGCATCTCGATTGGTTTCGGACCCACTCGGCCGAGGTGCAAACCGTGGTCGGCGGGGCGAACGACGTCCCCCTCGATGCTCGTGGGGTCGCGGCTCCTGGACTCGCGCCGAAGCCCGGCTTCGTACCTTCGACGTCGCTTTCGATTGCGAAGCTGTTCGGAGCCCAAACGGACGACGAAGCTCCCCCTTTTTGGCTTGAAAACGGCAAACGCAGCATCGTGAACGTGTCGGCTTTTGGCGTGCCCGAGTACGCCGTTTTTGCTGACCGGGTGCGAAGGCATACCGGGCTATCGTTCGTGGGATCCTTTGGCACGCACGACGACGATGTAGATCGTCGCTTCGGTATCACCGTCGACTTGCGACTTATCCCGGCTAGCAAAGTCAAGCCCGATACGGGCTCTGCGTTTCATGGCATCGAGATCACCGAGTCGATGAAATTGCCCTTCGCCTGGGTGAACGTGACTGGCGCCAAGCTATACGAACTTGTGCGCGCCCAAGACGAAGCGCGCCCTGTCGAGGACGCTCCCCGGCGTGCGCTCGTGCTGCTCTCGGGCAACGCGCGCATTAAGCAAGGCAAGCGTTTCTATCAAACCGCTGCAGATGCTACGCGTTGGCTCCTTGGCAGCGAGCTCAGCATCGTGCACCCGCCCGAATCTTGGCCCGAACCAGCCCTGAAGGGCCAAAAGTGGGTCGACATTTCCGTCTTGCAACAGACGCTTGTGCTCTACGAAGGCAAGACGGCTCGCTACGCGACGATGATCTCTTCAGGACGAGATCGACTCGGCGATCCCAAGAAAGATCTCGCGACTCCGCTCGGTGACTTCCACATCCAGAGCAAACACATCGCAGCCGCGATGGACTCCGAAGAGAACTCAAGTGTCAGCGGCGGGCAAAAGGTGGGTCGCCCGCTCACCCTCGATGACGAAGCCGAAGCGACCACGGCACGTTTGAAGAAGGCCAAAGAGCAGGGAGCCAAGCTCAGCACCGAAGATGCGCGACGCTTGGCGAACATCGAAAAAGGCCGTCACCCGGAATACGGGGTTACCACGCGGCGTGGCTCGAGCGGCTTCGAGCTGCGCGATGTACCTTGGATCCAATACTTTTCGTCGGGTTTCGCCCTCCATGGCGCGTACTGGCACGACGTTTTTGGCATTCCGCGTAGCCACGGGTGCGTCAACCTCGCGCCCATCGACGCTCGACTCGTCTTTCTTTGGACCGATCCGCCCGTGCCCGACGGTTGGCATGGTTTGAACGCGCAGGCCGATACAGGCGAAGGGACTTGGATCCACGTTCGCAAGTAGGTCAAGGCGAACGCGCTTGTTTGGACCCAAGCTATTCAAAATAGCGGGCCCCCGCAGACGGTCGAGCCGAGCCTGACCTCTAAGAAGCGGATGGTCCGAGCTCAGCGAGCTCGAGCTCCAAGGCTTCCCATTCGCTAACCAGGCGGTCGATGCTCGCACCGAGCTCGGCGCGCTTTCGATCCAGCTTTTGTTGTTCGTCACGAGGCGTGCTCTCGAAAAATTTTGGATCGGCGTAGCGCGCTTCAAGCTCGACTTTTTGCCGTTCGAGGGCCGCGATTTGCGCCAGAACTTCGTCCCGTTTCTTGGGTAACGTCTTCTGCCGATTGGCGCGTTTTCGCCGCTCTTCGTGGCTCTCTTCTACCACGGCCTTCGGCCCCCGGGTTCCCTCCGCGCGCGCCTTCAAAGACACGGTCTCCGCGTCTAAGTGATCGGTGCCGGCGCGATCCAGATACTCGTTGAAGGTACCGGCGAAGTCATCGAACCCATCTGCACGAAGCTCAATCACTCGCGTCGCGACTTCGGAGACGAACCAACGGTCATGCGAAACGAACAGCAGCGTCCCCTCATAGGTCTTCAGAGACTCGGCCAACTCCGAGATGGCTTCGATATCTAGATGGTTCGTTGGCTCGTCGAGCAAGAGCACGTTGGGTTTTTCAACGAGTAGTCGTGCAAAAACCAGGCGCGCCGCTTCGCCACCACTCAGGAGCGAAACTTTCTTGTGCACGTCGTCTCCCGAAAAGAGCATCTTGCCGAGCTGACCGCGAACGTAGCTCACCGTCTCTTGGGGGACGGCGTCGTAAACGAACTCGAGCGGGGTCAGCTTGGGGTTCTTGAGAAGATCGTGGTGATCCTGGGCAAAATAGCCGATTTTTACGTTAGCCCCCCAAGCGTGACTGCCGCTATCGGCCTTGGTTTGCTCAGCCAAGATCTTGATCAGCGTCGATTTGCCGATGCCGTTCTCGCCGATGATGGCGACCCTTTCCCCGCGGCGAATGAGGAAATCCAAATCACGGAGCACGACCTTTTCACCGTAAGCTTTGTTGAGCTCACGCACCGTGATCACATCTTTGCCGGTCTTTTGGCCCTCTTGGAAGGTGAACGCGGGCGAGCGGCGACTCGTTCGTTGAACCTCGAGCACCTCGATCTTCTCGATTTGCTTGAGGCGCGATTGAGCCTGTTTGGCTTTGGTGGCCTTGGCTCCGAATCGTTCGACGAAGGCGCGCTTCTCGGCGATGGCCTTTTCAGCGCGGAGGATAGAGAGCTCACGCTCTTCTTGGGCCGTCGCTTTGAGGCCCAAGAAGGTGGAGAAATTCCCTAGGTATTCGCTAATAGTTCCGTAGTCGACATCGAGCGTGCGATTGGTGGCTCGGTCGAGGAAACGGCGGTCGTGCGAGATGACGAGCACCACGCCTTGGGAGGTGCTCAAAAAGCCCTCAAGCCAACGAATAGAGAGGATATCGAGGTGGTTCGTGGGCTCGTCGAGCAGCAAGATCGAAGGCCGCGCCACCAGCACCTTAGCCAGCAAAACTCGGAGTTTGTAGCCGCCTGACAAGGTCTTGAGCGGAGCGCGCAGTGAGGCTTGGGGGATGCCGAGCCCTACTAGAATTTCCGAGGCGCGCGCCTCAAGGGTATAGCCGTCTCGACGAGTGAGCAGCTCTTCCAGTTCCGAAAGCCGAGCCGGCTCGATGCCCGTCGTCGCAGCCCGATCAAACTCATCGAGCGCTGCAAACACAGCCGCGTCACCGCGCATGGCTACATCAAGGATGCGTTCGTTATCGTCTGCGAATTGATCTTGGCGGAGTACGCCCAGCTCGGAGCCTGCACTAAAGGAAAACTCACCTTCGTCTTGGTGTTCGTCCCCCGAAAGTATCCGCAGGAAGGTCGACTTGCCTGAACCATTGGCCCCCACCAGCCCGTATCGGTTTCCGGGTCGGAGTTCGATGCTGACGTCACGAAATAGCTCTTTGGGGCCGTAGCGCTTCGATAGTCCGCGCACGGAGATCATACGCGGACTCCCCGCACGAGCTCGCTCGGGCAACTCAGGGTCGACCTTCGTCGACTGCGCAAGGGCGAGGTTCGAGCCATTTCGGTCGGGCCCCATGCCACGAAGAGAATTTCAGCGCAATTCACTCGGGGTTTTAGGTTCCAGACGCGGGGTCAGAGGCGCCGCGGAGCGTCCAATCGAGGACTTGCTGCATCACCGCAGGGCCCTGGGGACCAAAATCGCCGTGGTAAGCCTTGGGCAGAATGAAATACTTCGTAGGGATGCCGCTCGCCGCGACGCGACGTGCGCCTCTCTGCATGTGCTCGCTCTTCTCAAATTCCCCGCCAAACACCGCTAGCCGCTCTACGGCACGGAAGTTCTCGGGCAACGCCGCCTCGGGTGGCCCGCCGAGCATCACCCACGGGTAGCGTTCGGGATAGGCCGCGGCCAAGAGCTCGGCCCGGTGGGCTCCCTGCGAGTAGCCGATCATGGCGAGCTTTTTGAGCTCGAGATGGCCGCCGCGCGCCACTCGGACCGCCTCAAGAGCGCGATCGATGCGCGCCTGGAGAATCGACGAATCCTTGGTCCACTTGTTCCCGGGTCGATCGCCGCAGGGCGTCTCTGCGCGCAACATGACGAGAGTCCCATAGTCCGCGACCAAGGATGCCCAACGGTCTGCGCCCCGCGAGGTGGAACACATGCCATGCAGATAGACTATGGCGAGCTCCAGCGGAGCCTTGGCGTGCAGGACGCGAACGGGGAGATCGGACGGGACCTCAAGGTCCACGATTTGGCTCGTGTCGAACTGAGGCGGCTCACTCTCTCGTGCCGGAGGCGGTTCATTTGCGACAGTTGCGCCAGGTACGCCTGACCCGGTGGAGCCAGTAGCCGCGGCTGCCGGTTGAGCTTTGGGAGGAGCCACTGGGTCACCGCGCGGTGGATCGGCTCGCCCCGGAGCTGCGCCGCTCGCCGTCTCGGTGCGGGTGCAGCCGAGTCCCGAGGGGCCGCCAAAAAGCGCCGCAACCAGGCCAAAGCAACTGATATGGCGCGCAGCTCTCGTTCGCCGGCTAGGCGGCCGCGAAGAACCTGGTTTTCGAGCCTCGTCTTTCAATTCGTTAGCTCTTTCGGAGTTCCACGCCCGTCGCGACAATTTGCACCTCTACCGCTGACCCGTCGGAATTCTTCGTCGTGAATCGAGCGCCCTCGGCCTCGAGATGATCGACGTGGCTCTTTCGCAGTGTCTTAACGACGACTTCGCCTGCCAGCCGCGCGTGCGCTCCACTGGCATTGGTGGGGACGAAAAATCCGTAGTCTTTGAAGGTAACTCGACAGCCGGCGGCGCTTAGGTCGTGGCTCGTAGCGAGCTCCATCCAACAGCCTTTTTTCGAGCATGCGCGGCGAACTTCACCTTCAACCAGAACAGTCTTCCCGGAGAAGGCGGAGGAGGCGCTCAAGAGCTCAGCCAGTGGCATCGCCGCGCCAGGGGGAACGGGGGCGCCCACTTTCACATCGGAGAGCGCTGAGCTCGGGAGCGGGCTCGGCGAAGGCACTTTCGAGAGCGGTACGCTCGTTTCAGGTGCGCGCTCGCCGTAGGGGGGCTCGGCCCTGGCCCCGGCCGGCGGCCGCGCTTCGCACGCAAGCGCGGTCAACGGCAGAACCGCAAAGTACACAGGCCAATGCCGCCACAAGGCCCGCGATGGGTCAAGAAGCCAAGGGCTCGAAGTGCGCTTCATCGCGGCCCAAGTTATCTCAGAATCGCCCCCATCGCACCGAGGCCCGAACTGAGGTCTGCGCTGAGTCGAGTCCGGAAGGTCGAGTCCGCAGAGACAGGCTCGATTGCGGCCAGGAACGAACTGCCCCGTTGCTTTCGGATGCGCAACCTCAACGGGCCGGCCCTGCCCGAGTTAGAGAGCCAATTCTTCCCAGCGCGAGACAGAGGGCAGGGCAGGGAACGTTGCGGCGACGTCGGAGTTTGCGATTTGCCCACGAGCGACGTTGAGTGCCAGAGCATGGCCTGAAGAACGCGAAAGAAATGCTGGGAGACCCTGCTGTGCGAGCGCGAGCACGTAGGGGAAGATCACGCTCGAAAGGGCATCCGTCGAAGTCCGTGGGACCGCACCGGGCATGTTGGGCACGCAATAATGAACCACGCCCTCTTCGACGAAGGTCGGCGCGTCGTGCGTGGTGGGCCGAGTCGTTTCGGCGGCACCGCCCTGATCGACGCAAACATCAACGAAGACGCTCCCCGGGCGCATCGAACGCAAAATCTCGCGCGTGATGAGCCGAGGTGCGCGCCGACCTCGCACCAACACCGCGCCAATGAGGAGGTCGGCTTCGGCCGCAAGACGCGCGATGCTTGAGCTTGAACTGAACACGGTTCGCACATTGCCCGGCAAGCTCACGCTGAGCGCCTGGAGGCGCTCGAAATTGACGTCGAGCAACGAAACCTCTGCTCCCATGCCTGCGGCGATGCGAGCGGCGTGTTCGCCGACGACACCTCCACCTAGGATAGTGACGCGGCCCGGAGGAACACCCGGCACTCCGCCGAGCAAGATGCCGCTGCCGCCCGCCGGCCCTTCGAGAAAGTGGGCTCCCACCTGCGTCGCCAACCGCCCCGCGATAGCGCTCATCGGCGCCAGCATGGGGAGCGATCCGTTAGCCGCTTCCAGCGTTTCGAACGCTAACCCGGTGATACCCGCGCCGAGGCAGGCCCGAGTGAGCTCTTCGGAGGCCGCCAGGTGAAAGTAGCCGAACACGATTTGCCCCGGGCGAAGGCGCGTCAACTCGACCGGCTGGGGTTCTTTAACCTTGACGATGAGCTCGGCGCGAAGAAAAAGCTCTTCAGCCGAGGCGACAAGCTCAGCGCCCGCTGACGCGTACTCGGCGTCTGAAAAACCACTACCGAGCCCCGCGTTGGTTTCGACGAGCACCCTCAGATGCGCTGAGGTGAGCGCACGAACCGCGTCTGGCGTGAGCGCGACGCGCTTTTCACTGGCCTTCAGTTCGCGCGGTACGCCGATGAGCATCTTTTAGGTAGAGGACGGCTCGCGGCTAGGAAACGTGAGCAAAAGCAAACTGCCTGCCGCGACGAGTGCACCTTGCGTTGCGAGTGCCCAAGCTGGAAGCGGGGTAAACGCTACCGCCAACCCCAACGCACCCCACATGCTGCCGATCGATACGACCTTTACCAGGCGAGGCACAACCCGATGATCGCGAAAACGACGAAGACCCGGGCCAACCCACGGGTGCTCGAGAATCCAAGCTTCTAGCTCGGGTGAACTCTTGCTGAAGCTCCACGCGCTCGCCAAAAAGAAGGGGAGCGCAGGCATGACCGGTAGGACGAGACCGACGACACCGAGCGCGAAGCCCGTCCACCCGGCGCCGAGGAACAGCCAACGACGCGCTCCTGCCATGTGACCGGTTAGGTTGTTAACGCAAATGGAAACAGATGGGTGAGGCACAGCGAGTCCGCCGATGAACGGCTAAGTTTGTACTTTCAAGAGTAGCGCAAGCCTTCCTTTCGTGCACGATTATTTTCGGACTTTGACCGAGATTTTTGCGCTCTTCTCACAATGACTCGCTGCGTTCTTTTGCCACTCTCTCGCGACTCCTCTCGCCACTCTCTCGCGACTGCCGCGGCAGGATTTGTCGCTCTTGTTACGTCGCTTGAATCGACAGCGGCTGGTCGTTCGTCACCAGTTTGTCATCTGTCAGCGGGTGGTCAGTCGCGGGAGCTACCAAGGGCGCTGCTTGGTCGTTGAAGCAAGCAACCTTCGCCGCGCTCCAACTTGCCGCGCAGCTCCATTTCTGGATCGGCTTTCATTCATGACTGACTCGGGCGACTGCGCGCATCGCTTCGCTGCGCATGGCTGGAATGGGACGCGCTGGCACCCAGGCCAATACGCGAGCGGGCGAGCTTTCTGGTAGAGTCGCGCACCGATGCTTCGTTTCGACCGTGCTGAACTCCGCGACGCTCCGACGATTCTGTTCGAAGCAAAACAAAGGGTGCGCTTCCAAGACGTGGATGCGGCGGGTTTGGTATTTTTCGCGCGCTATCTCGACTACGTCCACGACGCCTATGTCGCTTGGCTGGAGGCAATTGGGCAGCCACTCGCACAGGTGTTGGCGCAGCGAACTTGGGCTGCGCCCCTTCGACACGCCGAGTGCGACTACCTGCAACCGGTCCGTTTTGGTGACGAGCTCCGGGTGCTGCTCGTCCTGAGTCATCTCAGCTTGACCGAGATTAGCCTAGGTTTTCGCCTCGAGCGCACCCTGGGCCCGACTGTTGCCTTGGCTCAGACGGTTCATACCTTCATCGATCTGACGACACTGGAGCGGCGCCCCGTGCCTGCCGAAATCCGCTCAGCCCTAGGAGACGCTCCGTAAAGCCGAATCCTCTGCCCGAACGCCGTCGTCCGAGATTTCACCCTCGGGGCTTTCGAAGCGACCATTCCCGTGAACGGCGAACCGCTTGCGCTCGCGCGAGTGAACAGGGGCGTTGCTGGGCCACGGCCACCCGCCAAAGCGCGTGCGGTTATAATCTTGGAAGGTTTGCTCGAGCTCTTGGCGGGTGTTCATGACGAATGGGCCGTATTGGGCCACGGTTTCGCCGATGGGACGCCCTCCAAGCACAAGCACCTCAGCCGGACCCTCAAGCGCGCGAAGCTCGACCGCAACGTCGGGGGCCACGCGGATCCGATGCGAGGCAGTAACTACCTGCGATTCGCCGTCGGCAATTTTGATTTCGAGCTTCGAGCCGGCGAAGAAATAGAGGTTTCGTCGCGAAGCGGCGCTAGCGGCGGGTAAACGCAGGGTCGCTCCGGCATCGAGCCGGATGTTCCAGATCTGCACCTCCGAGTCCGCTTCGCTGGCCCACGAATGGGGCGGAGGCGAAAGCGGCGCTAGTTCCTCGAACTTGCCAGCGACGACCGTGAGTTCGGCTTCTTGGCCGGGCAAGCCCGAACGCTGCCTGGGCAGTTGTGCAGCCCAGAACATGGCGAAATGCGGCTCCACCATCTTCGACTTCTTGGGCAGATTCAACCAAATCTGGAACAGCTCGGTCGGATTGCCTTCTTCGCGCTCAACGAGCGGGAACATCTCTGAGTGCACCACTCCGGCGCCCGTCGTGATCCATTGCACGTCGCCTTGGCCGAAGCGCGCTTGAGCACCCATCGAATCGGAGTGATCAATATAGCCTCGACGAGCGATAGTGACCGTTTCGAAGCCCCGATGCGGATGCTGCGGGAACCCCGGCACGGTGAGCCCGTGGTACATGCTGAAGCCGTCTTTGCCGGAAAAGTCGGAGCCCATGTCACGGCCAGCCAACGACGCCTTCGGAGCCATGCGCTCGTCGCCCGCGGGGTAGTTGTCGTTATGGTGCGCGCAGAACAGGAACGGATCCTCCATCTTCCAGGGGAAGCTGAGCGGTTCGACGCTGAGGATGGGGTTCTTGTGGTGGGTCATGAGCTGCAATTTGGGGCGAGTTGGAGTGTATGCAATGGGCCGCCATGAGCAGGATTCATTGCCTGGAGCGCAATAGTCATTAGTTCAAGGCACGGTTTTCAGACAGAACGGAAATGCGCCTGAACTGGGGACTCAAGGCGGGCCGGGCAGTTCACCCCGAAGCCAACTCTGGCGAATCTTCGTTCGGTCGAGCTTGCCCGAGGGCAAATGAGGCAAGGCGGGCAGGATTCGGAACTGCTTTGGAATGGCAAACTTGGGGAGAAGGCGCGCGGCGTGTGCCAGCAAAACCTCGGCCGGGATTTCCTTTTCCGCAACGAGTGCAGCCACGACCCGGGAGCCCCAATCTGGATCCGGTATGCCTACGACGCACGCCTCTTTGACGTGGGGATGCGAGAGCAGGGCCGCCTCGACGGATTCCGGTGAGACGTTCTCACCCCCAGTTAGGATGACGTTGTCGCTTCGGCCCAGCACGTGGAGATTCCCGTCAGCATCGATACGGCCGAGGTCGTTGGTGATCAGGTAGCCGTCCGCATCGAAAGGACTCGGGGCATTCAAATAGGCGCGCATGGCCATCGGTCCAAAAACCGCGATTCGACCTGCGGAATCAAAACGCAATTTCACGCCGGGCAGAGGCGGGCCCACTAAGCCGCTCTGCTCGAGGCCCGGGCTCGAATTTGCGCGGGGGGGGGTCGGGGCTCTGTTCGAGCCGGACGCGACGGTCGGTGACGGCCAGCGCTCGGTGGCAACCTGAGAAGACATCTCGGTCATCCCGTAGGTCGTCAGCAGGCGGAGGCCGCGTTCAGCGGCGCGTAGCCGCAGTTCGGGGGCGGTTGGGGCGCCGCCAACCAGGGCGGCACGTAGCGTCGGCATACCAGCGGCGGGGATATGGGAAAGGATCCGCGCGAGCTGAGTGGGGACAAAAGAAGCCAGAGTGACTTGGTGCCGCTCCAACTCAGCGACCACGGCTTCGGCATCGCTCGAGCGGGCGTGGCCCACAACGATGGTCTGGCGCGCTAACACACAGCGAACAACCAAAGCGAGTCCGCCCACGTGGCAGAGGGGTAAGGCCAGATGCCAACGGTCTCCCTCAGGGAGCCACCCGAGATTTTGTTCACTGGCCCACGCGGCGGCGAGCAAACTCGCTTCGGTGTGCACCACGAGCTTGGGGCGCCCGGTGCTGCCCGACGTGGCAAGCACGATGCGATCGTCCGGTTCGGGAACCTTGCCGTCTATTTCTGCTAGAACGCGTTCGCGCTCAGGTTGGGGGCATCGCGCGTCGAGCAAGAGAACGGGCACTCCGAGTTCAAGGTGCGCCAGCAGTTCAATCAGCGATTCGAGCGTCGGTTCGGGGACGAGCGGCCTGTACGCCTGAAGTGGGCTGTTGCCCGCTTCGCCGCGGCTAGCATCAAGTTCGGCCTGGGAGAGCCCCAGCTCAGCGAGGAGTCGGCGCTTAGAGGCGTCCACCTGACGGGAAAGCTCAGCGTAACTGACGCCGAGGCCCGTCTCTGCAAAAAGGAAGGCCGTTCTCTCGAAGAAGCGAGTCGTATCGAGCGCGAACATCAGCGACTTCCCCTACCTTGGCCGGGCTCGACGGACCGAAGAAAGCCAGACGTGAGAGGTTCAACCGAAGTGCCCGCCTGATTCGCCAACGCCGTTCTGGGCCAGGTTTCGCGCGGCCAAGCTTCGAGTCCTGGGTGCAAACCAAGCCCCGGGGCGAGCACTCCATCTTGAATGGCAAAGGCCAGTTCGAGGGCGGCACTGAGAGCTCTTGGCCCATCCAGGAGATGGGAGACGAGCGGCTGGACTCCGATCTCGCGAGCCGCGCGAGCCCAAGCGAGGCAGGTTGAGTAACCACCGAGCGCCATCGGCTTCAAAATGACGAAGCGCACAGCCAAGCGCGCCAAAAATTCACTGGAAGGCGCGTGGGAAGAGAGCGGTTCGTCTACGGCGAGGGGGACGAGCTTCGCTAAGCTGGGCCAATGCTCGAGGTTGGTCACGGGATCTTCGACGAACTCGAGAGGGGTATCTCCGAGCGCTTCGCGCAGGGTCTCGAGTTCGCCCGGCCTGAGGCTCTGGTTCGGATCGAGCCGAACCCGAAAGCTCCGTTCATGGAGCCCAGCTAGAAAGATGCGCTCCCGAGCGAGGTCGCGACCCACTTTGAGCTTGATCGTGCGCACTCGCGCCAGCTCGAGGCGCGTGAGCTCGAGCGACGAATCGGCGGCTAATGGGTCGACCAGGGCACTAACGGGAAGAAAGGGCGGCGTGGAGCGCGGTTCGGAACCGGGCGCTTCGGGACCGAGCGCTTCAGCAAGCAAAGACCGAATGGACACCGAGCGCACGAAACTCAAGGCGCTGAGCAGACATTGCTCTACGGCGAAGCGCGCGCTCGGAGAGGTTAGCCCGTCCTTGACCGAACCCAGTTCGGGCGACAATGGCGCCGAATTAGAGAGCGTAGTCAGGGCTCCTTGAAGGCGCTCGATCGGGTACGCTCGCAGCTCGCCGAAGGCTCGCTCGAAGGAGTCGTCGCCAAAACCGGGCAGGGGACTCGCTTCGCCCTCCCAGGTTTGCCCTTCAACGACCCAAGCCAAAATCAACGAGCGGCGACCCGCAGTCTTGAGCCGAGCACTTTGGACCTGAGGGTGGAGCCCCTCGTGCACTCGCAAGCTGAGGCTCGAGAGCGCGGCCATCGTCACGGGCTCCCCGTTGCGCGCGACAAGGCGAGGCCCACCGAGCCTAGCAGCGCATAAACGAACAACAGCCCAGCCACGCGCCCCAAGAGAGGGTTCAACGCGCGACCTTCAAGACGCTTCACGTCCCGGATGTTGGCGAGTGCGAGCGGCAACGAGGCGAACGGCAAAAGGGCCGTTGCCCCGATCTGGTGGAGCACGAAGCCGCCCAGGGGCACGAGGTAGGCGAGAGCCGTGAAGAAGGTGAACTCGAGCTCAGCGAAGCTACGCCCGAAGCGCACAGCCAAAGTTCTTTTGCCTACCAAAGCGTCCGTGGTGCGATCGCGCAGGTTATTGACCACCAGCAGATTGGTGGCGAGCCCACCCAAAGCCAGCGCGTAGCCGATCGTGAGCGGGGTCATCGATGCGCCGTGGACGAACGCCGTGCCCAACACCGCGACAAGACCAAAGAACAGTAGGACAAATACGTCGCCGAGGCCGTTGTAGCCGAGTGGATAGGGGCCCCCCGTATAAGCGAGCGCGGCCCCTATCGACGCCAAACCAATGGCGACGATGACGAGTCCGACTTGCCACGCCAAAAGCGCGCCCACGATGAGTCCGGCCGCGATGACCACGCCCAGTCCGACTTTCATCGCGCGCGGACTCACCCACCCGGATTGAACGGCGCGGGCTGGACCGAGTCGTTCTTCGGTATCGGCCCCTTTTTCGTAATCGAAGACGTCGTTAGCGAAGTTGGAGGCGATCTGGAGCAGCAGCGCGCCCACCAGCGCTAGAAGACCCTTTACGGCGCTGAACTTACCCTGATTCATCGCGAGCGCTGTGCCGACCATCACTGGAGAAAGGGCCGCCGTGAGCGTCTTAGGACGCGCCGCCAGTATCCACGCCTGCAGCGAACCGGGCCGAACGAACGGCGCTGAGCGTAACGCTGCTTCGGGCGGAGCTAGGCCTTCCGCGATGAGAGGGTCGGGCTCGCTAGGAGCGCTGTCGAGGTGGAGTGGGCCAGTCATGTGTAGCCCAGATCGTTCAGCAATTTTGTGAACGCGAGCGGAGCTTCGAGCAAAGGATTATGCCCCGCCGCGGCGATTTTATGAACCTCGCAGTGCTGGAACTGCGACTGGGCGCGCTCGGCGAGAGCCCCGAATTTTGCGTCGCTATCGCCGACGACAAGGTCGATGGGGACGGTCACCGCCCGCAGCTCGGGCCAGTAATTCGGCATCCCTCCGAGCCCCAGTCCAACAAGAGCTCGGGCCAGGGGGACCGGTTGATGCATCCTGCGGGCTTCGCGCTGCTCGAGACTCGCTCCGGGAAAGGCCCGCTGGGAAGCGAAGATGGGCAAGTTCTCCCACTCATCCAAAAAAGCCTCAACGCCTTCCATTTGGAGCTTTTGTGCCAGCCCGTTTTCCCACTGCCGCCTTTGAATTCGCTCGAGCTCCGATTCGAGGCCCGGGTTTACTCCAACCAGGCAGGCGCGTTCGAAAAGTTCTGGCGTCCGAATGAGCACTCCCAGTCCGAGACGCGCTCCTTGAGAATAGCCCACCAGGCGTCGTGGCGGAGCCAGTTGGAGGGCTAGAGTCGCGAGGCGCTCCACTTCTTCTTCAAAGCCGCTCGGGCCCACAGGGTCAGCTCCGTGTCCACCCAGCCACGGACACGACGCATCTGGAAAAAAGCGGAGCCATTGCCCAGGCGTCTGAGCGAAGCCATGCAAGGCGAGCACGCTCATAGCGAAGGCCGGCCCCGCGAGAGCGCGTTCAAGAAGGAGGCGGTCGAACCCGGCTCGACCTTCAGCACCAGAAACTCCGGTGCAGAGTCGCCCCGCTCTGAGGCCGCGTTCAGCGCTTCTTTTAGCTCCGCTTCGTTGTGAAGGCATTTCGCCCGGAGTCCGTAGGCTTCGGCAATAGCTCGAAGGTCGAGACCCGGTGGCGTCGTCCACAGCTCGTAGTGAGGAGCTTCCGCCCTCCCAATCGGCAAATGATCGAAAATGCGGCCACCCCCGTTATCGAGAACGACCAAGACAAGTTTGCGGCGAGCGAGCCGACTGAGTGCGAGCGAGCCGAGATCATGAGTGGCACTGACGTCACCCATGAGCGCCACCACAGGCCCTGAGCCCAGCTCGCCTGGCGCCGCCGCAAGCCCGACCGCTCCGGCGATAAGCCCATCGATGCCGTTGACTCCGCGTTGAACCAAAAAGGTGTTGGTGACCTCGCGGCGCACGAGACCGCGCGTCCAGTTGACGAGCCGCAGCGCCAAACTGTTGCCGATGAACAAGGTCGCGTCGGCTCGGAGCGCCCCCAATAGCGTGCTCACGGCGTGCGCCTCGCTCCACGACGGTGCGTCGGTCGGAGCCCCGAGAGCATCGCGACCTTTGGCTTGAATACTCCGCGCAAGCTCAGAAAATGCTTCAAAATAGGCTAGTTCGAAGGAAGCGTCAGCGCGCGCCTCTCGCCCGAGCTCCGAGGAGCTTCGAACGGCCTCCGCCTCGCCGACGAAGCTCTGTGCGGCCAAAAAGCTTTGTGCGGCCAACTCAGCCACGGGAACTTGAAGAACGAGGGTGGCGCGCCGCGAGGGATCTGGAAGGCCGTGGGGTAGGGCGATGCAGAGCTCAACTTCGTTGGCCTCCAGCCACTGCGCATAGCGACCCGAGCTGACGTTGCCCCCGAATTGCACCACTCTGTCGCATCCGAGCTCGGCGAGGCCGCCTCGAAAAGCCAGATCCACGTCGAGCACCGAAGCGGCGTTCGACGAGCACTCACCGAGGACCGGAATCGCACCTCGGGCCCCTCCGGCCCGTTCCGCCAGTTGAAGGACGGCCTTCGCCTCGCGTGACTCGAGCTCACCCAGGACAAAAAGCGGGCGTTTTGCGTGCTCGAGGTAGTCTTCAAGCCTCGCGACCGGCCCCGCTAGACCCGCCTCGGGCCGAACGACGACGGGCCTTCGTTCAATGAGCGAATCGACCTGCGCCCGAACAGGGTTGCCTGCACTGATTTCTGCCCAGCCGGCCTCGAGAGGTTTGGCGAAAGGTGCATTCAGGTAAAGGGGGCGACGAGCCTCTCTCGCGCGAGCATGAGCTTCACTGACGCGACGTAACAAAGAGCGCACGTCTTTCTCTTCACCGCTCGGTGAACCGAGTTCGACGGACGCCTCGACAAATCGACCAAATAGATCGGTTTGATCTATGGTTTGAGGAGCCCGCAATCCCTGGAGCGCGAGCGGTCGATCCGCCGAAACGATGATGAGCGGCAAGCGCGCTTCGCTCGCTTCGATAACAGCCGGATAATAGTGGGCTGGTGCGGTGCCTGAAGTGCAGAGGAGCACGGGCGCTTCGCCCGTCGCGCGCGCGATACCGAGCGCGAAAAACCCCGCGGAGCGTTCGTCGATGACCGAGTGCACCCGCACAGGGCTTGTATCGGCGAGGAGGCCCAGCGCGAGTACGAGCGGCGAAGAGCGCGACCCCGGGCTGACCACGAAGTCGCGGGCACCGAGCTCGACTAGCACGCGGAGGAGAGCTCGCGCCCACTCGACCTGAAGCAAAGCGGAGTTCATGGGCGCTGTCCGGCGTGGCGTGAATTCGGGTTCACTCCCTGACTCGACTCAGAGTTTCGGCCCGATTCCGAGGCTCTCCCCGACTCCGCAGGGCGAGCCGATTCGTAGGCCTGACTCGGTTGAGACGCGGCGCGGAGCCCGAGCGCCGTCCACATTCTGGCTAACTTCACCTCGGTCTCTTGAAATTCGGCTTCTGGATCCGAATCACGAACGATACCGGCGCCTGCATAGAGATGAGCTGTGTTGCCGTCGAGGAGGGCCGAACGGAGCGCCACGATGAACTCACCATCGCCCTCGGCATCGACCCAGCCGAACGGAGCCGCGTACCATCCGCGCTCCATGGGCTCGTGTTCTTCGATGTACTGAAGCGCCGACTCACGCGGGGCCCCGCCCACGGCTGGAGTCGGGTGAAGGCGCGACACGAGCTCCAGAATTGACGTCTGCTCGCAGAGCTCCGCTGAGATCGGAGTCCTCAAATGGTAGAGGTTCGGCAGCTCGGCCAACTCGGGCCGCTCCGGGACGTGCAGAGAATGGCAAAGCGGAGCCATCGCTTCTGCGATCGCCTGAACGACTAGTTTGTGCTCGAAACACTCCTTTTCGCTCGATAGAAGTCGCTCTGCCGCGCCGGGGCCTTTCGGCATGGTGCCCGCAAGCGCTTCCGTCTCGAGGTGACGCCCCTGTCGCCGCACCAAGCGCTCGGGGCTCGCCCCAACGAAGGTCTGCGCGCCAAACTGGAGTAAGAAACGCGCCGCTGAGGTTCCTTGTTGGCGAAGGCGCTCCAGCAGTTCAGAATGCTTAGGACGAGTCGACAGCTCCAGCACCAGCTTTCGCGCGAGCACAACCTTATCGAAGAGCCCGCTCCGAATCGCCGCGGTCGCGTCTTCGACGAGCCTTGACCACGCGACGTCACTTCGCCCGGGTCGTGCGAGGGTAACGACTTCGGCGCTCACTTGGGCGGGTCGTGCCTCGCGACCCAGAACTTCGATCGCTCGCTTTAAGAGCCAGCCGGAGTCGTGCTCCCGATCCACTAATACGCTGAGCGACGCCTCGCTCCCTTTTTCTGAATAGAGGATCGCGGGCGCCACGAACGTCGCTTCCCCAAACGTCAGCCAGGGTCCGCGGGCGTCGCGGGGGTGACCAAATGAGCCGCCACCGAAAGCGATCGGTCTCTCTGAATTGTCTTTGTTTTTTCGAAAGGTTGCGAACCAATCTTCAAGTTGTTTCTGAAGCTGAAGAAAGCGCTCCGCGCCCTCGGCTCGAAAGCGTCGGGCCTCGCCCAACGCGACCCAGGTCGACCCCTCGGGAGCCCATACCGCTCGAGTGAGGCCCGGCTCGAGATCCGCAAGCTCGCCGGCGGCTCCGGCGGGGGCAGCAAAGGTCAGGAGCGCCCGTTCACCCGGGTCCAGGGTAGCCTGAGCTTGCCGGAGCTGCTCGAGTGCCTGGGCAAGTCCGTGCCCTACCGGCGCAGCCTCACGAGAGAGGGAAGGCTCAGACGTCATGGGGACGGGCGGGACGGGCCACGTAGAGGTGAGCCACCCCGAAGAACAGCGGGACGACCTGTTCGACCACCAGGTCTGAGTTCTCCATCACGGTTCGGAATTCTTCCTCCGAAGGGAAGGCCTCAATCGACTTTTGGAGATAGCGATACTCTTTGGCTCCGCTCAGGAGAGCACCCACCCAAGGCACCAAAGTGTGAACATGAAAACGCGCCAGGGGTCCGAGTAGCCCGTTTCGGGGTTCCGACAGCTCCAGCACGGCAATCTTGCCCCCGACGCGAGTGACTCGGGCCATCTCCCGAAGGCCTTTCTCGCGGTCCGCCACGTTACGGATCCCAAAAGCGATAGTGGTTCCATCAAAGCTGCCCGTAGGAAATGGCAGAGCTTCGGCGCTACCGAGCTCAAGCTGAATGCGATCATGGGCAGTCGACGCTGCCACCTTCTTCGCCCCCACCGCGAGCATGTTGGCAGAAGGATCGACGCCGACGATTTTCGCGCTCGGGATCCGTTCCGCCAAAAGGAGCGCAAGGTCGGCCGTGCCCGTTGCCAGATCGAGGACTCGCGAAGGTTCGCGGCGGTCCTTCAGGCCCAGCGAGTCGACCGTGCGCACCCGCCAACTCTGATCGAGCCCTAGCGAGATAATGCGGTTCACTAGATCATAACGAGCCGCAATGCCGTCGAACATGGCGCCGGTGCCGCCTTCGGGTCGATTTATGGAAGCGTGAGCAGGTTGATCGCTAAGCTCAGGAGCGGGAGTCATGGGATCCTTGCAGGACAGGGTCGTTCAAAAGTTTGGGATCAACGGCAGCGCCCGATACGAGGGCTGCCAACAAGGTTTCGCCAGTCTTAGCCAGAGCCTCGAGCTGCCGAAGGCGGCTGAGCTTGTGCGCGTCGGCGCTGGGGTCGCGGCTGGCCCGTTGGCCGAGCGCCTCGATAGCGGCCCGGAGGCTGCCCCGGAAGTCGCGAACGATGCTGAGTTCACGCTCCCCCAGTACGCGCGCCACCATCTTCCACACGCTCGGCTCAGCCAAGAAGAAGTCACGGCGTTCGCCTGGTACCCAAGAGCGCGAAACTGCGCCCCATTTCTCGAGTTCGCTGAGTGCCATCGAAACGGCGCCCGAGCTCATTTGGAGGCGATCACCGAGGTCAGCCGCGGTCAACGGATCGCGTGACAAGTACAGTAACGTCCAAATGCGACCCATCGGTCGCTTAAATCCCCAGAAATGCATGAGCTTACCCACCGTGTCAGCCACGGTGAGTTCCGCTGTAAGCGGATCGGCTGGGGATGAGCTCTGATCTTTCAAAATACTTTGAAAGTTTACCGCCGGCCCTAGCCAGAAGCCAGCAGCTTTTCAGGACCCGTTCGGGTCTCTGGAGGGTGCTCTGGAGGCGACCCAAGCCCCCACCGTTTACGAAGCAGGAAACGCCCGCCGATAGTGATAGAGGATCTGCTCGTCTGAATAGCGGTGTCCTCGGCCCGCTGGGCACACGCCGCGAACGCGAAGGAACGTCTGAGCCCGAACGGAGAGCGGGTTTTGCGTGAGAGAAAGGTGAGCGAACTCGGGCCAAGGTTCTCTCTGCTTTCCGGCCAGCGCCTCTTCCAGGGCGGGGCGACAAGGTGCCGAGCAACCTAAACAGGGCGATGTCACAGCTTCGATAGCCTTCGGTGGCGGCTCCGAGGGCAACACGAGCACGCCGCGAAGCGCTATCCACGGACCATACAGCGGGTGGACGTTGAGGTGCGCTGGGCCGAGGGGGAGCTCGCCAGATAGATCGGCGATCTTCTGGATGGGCAAACGTCGCCCCAGCGCGCCGTGTGAAAAGAAGGTGCGGGCGTCCTCCCACTGGCCGGAGACCTCAGCGAAAGACGCCTCCGTGTACGCGTCGAGCGGGTTGGGATATGTCATGAATTTGGGGAATTGCCGCTGAAAAGGCCCCCAGAGTGCGCCACTATTGGCGACGAGCAAGCCGAGCGCATCGGGGGGCGAAGGATCCGGTGCTGCCAGCTCGGTAGTTCCGATGCCGAAGTCAAAGGGAGAACCCAACCTCGAGAGCCCCGCTTCAATAGACCTCACCGAAAACGGGATGACGCAGTCAAATCCGAGCGGCTGCAAAACTCGAAGCACTCGAACCACCGCTTCCATAACACTAACCTTCGCCGAATAAGCTCGTCTGCTTGGGGGCGGGTGGGCTCTCGGTGCCGACCTCGGGTGACTTGGGCGCTGGTATCTCACGCGGCGTCGCTATTTCAGGGGGCGCTGGTATCTCACGCGGCG
>Ga0164241_10000550_pt1 | contig 65337 bp, 54 predicted proteins | sample OricomyardsoilBY_FD_108780 | JGI IMG/M metagenome (GOLD analysis project Ga0164241, IMG submission 108780) | Backyard soil microbial communities from Emeryville, California, USA - Original compost - Back yard soil (BY) | ecosystem: Environmental > Terrestrial > Soil > Unclassified | place: USA...
TGCAAGTATGGCAAACTACCGGACCATTTGCAGGTAGCTACCAACCGTACACTTCGGGTGTTGATGCATTGATTGCACCATTCCAGGCATTTATGATACACAAAACAAGCGTAGGTGGCAGCGCTAACTATACGTTATATGGTACCGACCGTTCAACTTCTTCAACTACTTTTTACAGGCAGGCAAACGATTACCAGTTAAAAGTATTTGTACAAGATGTTGCATCGGGTAAAATGGATGTTACTACCGTGGCCTTTAATACTGATGCTACATCGCAGTTTGACCCTGAATACGATGCCAACAAGTTATTGGGCGATGCAGGAAGGCAAACCCTATACACTAAAGGTGGCGGACAAAACATGTCTATCAATATTAACAGATCGATTGACGAAACACCGAACGTGCCTATGGCTATGCGCCCGGGTACTGATGGCACATTTAAATTTACCGTACAAGGTATCAGCAGTTTCGATCCTACATCTTATATATTCTTGGAAGATAAAGTAACCGGACAATGGATTGATTTAAGGCAAAATCCTGACTATACGTTTACTATGACAACCAGTGAAGCGTACGACCGTTTTGTATTACACTTTACGCCTGCTGCAATTATTGCTTCATCGGCTTCAACCTGCGATGTACAAGGTGTAATAAACGTTGAACAACCGGGTACAGCTAACTGGCATTATGCAGTGGTTGATGCTAACAACGCAGTAGTATCTTCAGGTACACTTAACCAAGCCAGCCCCGTAGTAGCACATGTTAATGCAGGTATTTACACCTTGTTGTTATCTGATTACTCGGGCTACTCGGTACTTAAAACAGTACAGGTAAGCGGCCCTCAACCTGTTGATGCGGCGTTTACCGTATCTAATACTACTCCTTCAGCTAACCAAGATATTCAGTTATTCAGCAATGCTAATAGCGGTGTTGATTTTTACTGGGAGTTTAGCGATGGCTCATTTATTACAGATGTGGCCAACCCTGTTTACTCATTTGCACAAGCCGGTACTTATACTGTAAGCTTAACGGTAGAAAACAGCGATGGCTGTACTGCAACAAGTGTACAAACCATAACTGTTAACAACCAAACTACCGGTATTACTAATACTACCGATGCTACCGGAATTAAAATATGGAGCAGCGGCAATACAGTAATGGTAGATATGACTGCGATTAAAGACTTGGATGCTGAGGTTGAAATTTACAATGCTGTTGGCCAATTGTTACATCAGGAACGTACTGCTTCGGCAAGTATATACACCAAGCAATTAAACATTAGCGCGGGTTATGTAGTTGTTAAAGTAAACAACAACAATAACATAGTATTGCGTAAAGTATTTATAAGCAATCAATAATTGTTAGGTACCATATTCAGCTTTTAATGCAAGCCCTCCCGAAATGGGAGGGCTTTTTTATTGCCGGTACTAAATGCTTTCCATGTAATTGATGCAAACAGTAGTGCACAGTTGCCTTTTTTATTACCCATAATCTGTTAGCTTTGTCGCCTTTACATTGCAGAAAAATGAAGCTTTCGGTTATAATGCCAGTTTTTAACGAGTCGAAAACTATTCGCGAAATAATAGCGAAAGTAATGGCCGTGCCTATTGAAAAAGAATTAGTAATAGTAGATGATGCCAGTACCGACGGTACGCGCGATATATTGAAAGAATACGAAGGCAAGCCTAACATACAGGTTTACTACCACGAAAAAAACAAGGGTAAAGCAGGCGCCATTAAAACGGGCATACCCCATGCCACGGGCGAAATTATAAGCATACAGGATGGCGACCTTGAAACTGACCCTAATGATTTTGTACACTTAACCGAGCCTATTAAAAAAGGCGAGGCCAGTGTGGTATACGGCTCGAGGTATTATTCGGGTAACCAAAAATCGCTTTACGGGGCTTATAAATGGGGTGCCCAATTGTTGAGTTTGGTAGTAAACGTGCTTTATGGCCAAAATATTACCGACGAAGCCACTTGCTACAAAGTATTTAAGGCCGATATACTTAAAAGCATACCATTGGAATATGACCGCTTTGAATTTTGCCCCGAGGTAACTGCCAAGGTTAGTAAAATGGGTTACAAAATAAAGGAGCTACCCATGAACTACTATCCGCGTAGTTTTGAGGAAGGCAAAAAAATGAATTGGCGCGATGGTGTTAAAGCACTATGGGTTTTAATAAAATTCAGGTTTGTAAAATAAAAGCCCACCCCTAAAACATTATGGCTAAGCACGATAATAAACACAAAGCAGCACCCAAACAGGCGCCCCCTAAAAAAGCCCCCGGAGGTTTTAGTGCCGGTGGTTACCTATTCAGGAACCTGGCCATACTGGCCGTAATTGTTGTTATTGCCTTATTTTTTAAAAGCCGCAATAGCAAGTTTGATAAAGTGCAAGGGCTTACGCAGGATTTTTACCGCCTGCAAAGGCAAAACCCCAATAGCCCCGAGCTGCAAGCTTTGTACAACCAAATAATGGAAATACAAAACGACACTTCGTTTTTAACCCGTGTTACGCGCGGCTACCATTGGGCCATAAATGATTTAGCATTGGGTAGCTTAGAAGGTATACATGAGTTGGATTCTACTTTTCATGCCAATGGAATTGATAGTACCGAGCAAGCGGTGTACGAGCAGAAAATGGCTATGAAAATTGGCCTTTACCCTTTACTGAAATACGTAAATGCCAATACCCCTAAAGATGCTGTAATACTATTGCCTGAAGGTGATGCCAAGCTAAGCGATAACGGCAAATGGAATTTTATATACGACCCTGAATGGGTGGAGTACTTTATATACCCGCGCCTATGCTTAACCATAGGCCGCGAGGACGAACACCCCGACCTTGCCAAGCGCGTTACCCATGTGTTGGTTGTGGAAGGCAAAGGTTACGACAAGTTGCATTACGATGTGCCGGTTGAGCAAAGGGTAAGCGAGGGTATTTTCCCGATTAACGAGCCACCGGCTGCTTTAAAACCACAACAGTAATATGCTTACTTTAGGAATTATACTTTGTTACCTGTTGGGCTTAACGGTATTGTTGGCTATAAGCCGCAAATACTCGTTGGCTGAACTGATTGGCTACTCGTACTTAATAGGTATGGGGTTGGAAACCTTTATTTTATTTCTGCTGGATGTAGTGGGTGTACACTATTCGCAGGGTTTGCTTATAGGCGTTAATTTGGCTGCCATATTAGCCATTAGCGGTATTAACTACAAAGGTTTAATGCAGTTAAAGGACGAGTTTAAAATGCCCTCGGTTTCGCTGAAAGATATTAACCTGGTAGCTGTGGCTATATTTTGCTTAGCCGCCTACCTGTTTTATGCCATTTCGGTTAAGAACCTTTTTTGGCCGCCATCGGCGCACGATGCCATAGGGTCGTTTGATAAGCTGGGCAAAATAATGGCGCTTGAAGGCAAGCTTAAAATAAGCCTTTTTCAATATGAGCTGGAAGGCGCAGGTGGTTTGTACCCGCCTTTGTTTCATGGCAGCTTTGCTTACATGTATATTTTTGGCGCTTTGTTGCCTAAAATATCCATTACATTATTCTTCCTGTCGCTGCTTACTACTTTTTATGCCATACTGCGCAAGTATGTAGATGCTACTGCGGCCATGCTTATTACTTACCTAATGATGATAACCCCCGAAATGTTCAGCCATGCTGCATTGGCTTTGGGCAATATGCCTACTACGGCTTATGTAAGTGCTGCCGCACTGGCAACATTTGTATGGTTAGATAAACGCGATGTAAAGTACTTTTGGCTGGGCGCTGTTACCATGGCATTTGTAATATGGATACGCAGCGATACGATTGTGTTTACTGCTGCGGCTTTATTAATAATGGGTATAGATTTTTTACGTACTAAAGATTTTAAGAAACTACTTGCATACAGCGTAATTGCGGTAGCCCCATTTATAATATGGATGCTGTACCTTAAGCTAAGCATACACGCTAACCAAGCTGCCCGCTTTGATTTGGGTATGGGTTATAACGCGGAGCGCATGGGTGTAGTATCAACCTATGTAAAAAGCTTTTTGTTTGCAGGCAGCCACGGGCGCATTGATGGCGGACAACTTTATGGTATTGTGTTTATAGTATTTGCATTGGTGTTATTAATAAACCTTGCATTAATATTTGTAGCAGGTGCTAAAACTATATTAACCGATAAGATGTATGCTTTGCTATTCTTTTTCGGTTCATTCTTCCTGTACTTTTTGGTGTTTTATTTGATTGATGAAAAAGCACAGCGTGCGCCCATAGCCTCGTTAATGGAGAGTTCATTTAAGCGCGGCCTTTTTTGCTTTGTACCGCTTGCATGGTTTTATGTAGCTACCAGCTACGGCCCGGCGTGGTTGTTCAATAAAATTGAGCGTTTCAGGGTAGGGGAGTAGTGTATTTTTGCCTCCTGATTATTTAGGGTATAATTAGTGAGGTTGGGAAATAGTGGTTTAAAACGAAGAAACCACCCCCTAACCCCCGCCAGCGGGGGACATGCTTTTTGAGCGAGAGATTGCCGCGCCAATCCGCCTACGGCGGAAGGCTCGCAGTGACATTTTTTTATTTTTCCAGTACTTCATCTAATATTTCCTCTAAATCTTTTAGTTGTAGGTGCTTGATTACCAATTATTATAGCGTCTGCTTGGTGAAATTTATTGTTAATTGAGTGAAATTAAATGTAAATTTTGATGCCCGAAAAGTTAATTGAAAGCTGCAAAATGTAAAGCAGTCGCAATGCATTGTTAATCGGGGTTTAGTAGTTGCAATGGCCTTTGTTGAGAATGTAATTGATGAAGGAAATTTGACTCATAAAATTGGGAATGAAACACACCCCAGAATAAATTTCATATTGAAATTTATTCTACCCCTCTTACCTAAATACATAGCACACTTACTCCAAAGCTATTGCTTAATGCTTTCGGTAAGTGTGCCGGTACCTTCACCTTAATGTTTTATGGTCTTAATGCCTACATCATAGAGTATCCTTGCGTTTCCGTAAGTGCGGGCTGCTTTTTTTGATTCATGTTATTAGTTTTTTGGTACTTTTTAAAGCCCCTCCCAAACCCTCCCCAAAGGGGAGGGCTTAAAAATGGCATGCAACCCGCTACCGAAAGCATGGCCTAGCTTACGGGAGTTTGCAAGGGTTGGACGCATCTTACCGCCAACCGCGAATAATACAAATGTACAACATGGAGATACCCGAATGCAAATGAGATTTACTAATGTTCCGTGTGGGGCGAACATTGTTCGGGAATTACAGAATATTGGTAAAAAATAGCGAGTGGTGAGTGGAGAGTAGGAAGTGGTAAAAGGCGTAATGTTGTTGGTGAGCCACCAGTAAAGGCCAAAGAAATGATAGCTGTATGATGAATGGTTGACGGATAGAAAATGCTAGTATTCTTTTTGCCCCGATGCTGTGATCGGGATCTATGGACTTGATCAAAAAGAACTAAAAAATCAAGGCTGCGCGGCTGTTTGGCTAAAAATGATTGCGTACGCCGAAACTCCCCGAACTCATCCCGCCTTATTGGCGGGACTCAAACAACGCGGAGTTTTTACGGCTGACTTATCATTTTTTCACGCCACATCCGCGAGGCCGGATGAGTTATTTGGGCAAGTATGTAAATGATGGTAAAAGGGATAATGTTGTTGGTGAGCGAGGAACAATGGCAAAAAAAATCCTCACCCCCAGCCCCTCTCCCAAGGAGAGGGGAGAAGACACTTACACCTTAATAAGCTGCATATACACTGCTAAATGGTGCATCTATCGTATAAGATTTGTATTATTTAAAAGTATGTTGCATTTTTAATGCTTACACAGTTATGAACTTATGAAAAAACAGCTGCTTGCTTTATTGCTTTTTATCGGTTTTGCTTTTACTACCCAAGCGCAGTATGTAACCATACCTGATAGTGCTTTTGCTACGTGGTTATATAACCACGGTAATACTCAGTGTGTAAATGGATATCTATTGGATACGACTTGTATTCCCGTACTTACAAGATCAATAATGGATTGTAGAGGACAAGACATTTCATCTTTAGAGGGTGTACAGTACTTTAAAAACTTAAGGCAGCTTTATTGTGATGATAATAATATTGGCTATATACCACCTTTGCCTGATTCACTCTTTTTATTGGCTTGTTCAGTCAATCAGCTTTATTACTTATCTAAATTACCTAACGGGCTTAAATTCTTATATTGTAATGATAATTACCTTTCTAATTTACCAAATTTACCAGATTCACTTTTGGAATTAGATTGTTCTTTTAATAACCTTACGAGTATACCTGATATCAAACGGGATTCAATGGGGATATTATCTTGTAATAACAACCCTCAGCTTAATTGTTTGCCAAAATTGCCTGCAATGAGTGAATTTGATTTTAAAGCTACTGGTATAACCTGCTTGCCCAATTATCCAGTTGTCAATTATAGCGATCAACAATTGAGTGTTTTCCCAATATGCGATATGTTTAATCCAAGTGGATGCCAAGTTTTTTGGAATATAAGCGGTAAATCATTTGTAGATATTAATACCAATTGCATATTTGACGCAAATGAGGTAAGCGCAAATAATGTAAAATATGAGCTTTGGAGGAACGGGTATATGTTGCAACAAGCGTTTTCAGATGCGTATGATCATTATTCATTTGATATTGATAGTTTGGGTGGTTACGAAGTGCGGATTGACACTAATTATTTTCCTTGGAATATTACGTGTCCTCCGAGTCATGTTTATAACGATACCATAACTTTTGTTGATTCAATTTTCTATAATAATGACTTTGCCTTAAGTTGTAAACCCGGCTTCGATGTAGGTGTAAGTTCTATTAGTTCAGGTCAAATTTTCCGCCCTGGTAATTTTACTGTGGTAAAAATTAATGCTGGTGACATTACCAACTTTTACAGCGCGCATTGTGCAGCAGGTGTAGCAGGTGTTGTAAGTGTTACTATAAATGGTCAAGCAAACTATATTAGTGTGGCTTCAGGAGCGATTCCGCCCAATACTGTTATCGGTAATACTCTTACATGGAGCATTAGTGACTTTGGGTTATCCAACGCGTTAGCCGATTTTAATATAGTAGTTCAAACTGATAGTTTTGCCCTATTAGGGAAACAGGTATGCATTACAGTAAATGTTACCCCAACCGCCGGCGATAACAACCCTGCCAATAATACGCTTACCCATTGTTTTAATGTAGTAAGCAGTTACGACCCGAATGAGAAAGAGGTGTACCCATCGGGTAATATTGATACGGCACAGGATTGGTTGACGTACACGGTACATTTCCAAAACACAGGCACAGCCGAGGCGCAACATATATATGTAATGGATACCTTAGATGTGAATGTGGATGAGGGGAGTTTTCAGCTACTGGCTTATAGCCACCAACCCGTGATACAGATAAACGAGAAGATAGTACGATTTAACTTCCCTAACATTAACCTACCTGATAGTACTACCGATGAACCTAACAGCCACGGCTATGTGCAGTACAAGGTAAAACTAAAGCAACACCTGCCCATTGGTACACAGATTAGCAATACGGCTTACATCTATTTCGATTTTAACAGCCCTGTGGTGACCAACACGGTAACCAATACCGTAGCGGTTGATACCTCGGTAACAATAGGCATACCTACTATAAATAAAGATGCCGAACTGGCAGTAACCATATACCCCAACCCTGCCAACACGCAGTTAACGGTGGCCGCAGGCGTACCAAACGGTACTATACATATATATAGTACGGAGGGTAAATTGCTGAATACTTACGCCATGCAGGGCACTGCGCAAACAATTAATATAGAAACTTTAGCCAGCGGCATCTATTATATAGAGGTAAGCGCCCAAGGGCAAACCGCGCGCAAAAAGCTGGTGAAACTATAACCTCACCCCCAGCCCCTCTCCGAAGGAGAGGGGAGCAAAAGACCCAATTTTCGACCTACGTCAAAAACGGGATAATCTCTCTGCGAAGGTGAGGCGAGCAAAAAGTGGTGAAATTGTAGCCCCGCACCCAGCATAAATGAGAAGGAGAGGGGAGTTTTACTTGACTTTGAGGGATAAAAAGAGTTTAAAAGGTAGATTTGCTGCCCATTAAACCTAATTATATGGGCAAAAGATAGGTTTATAAGGGTTTCTAAAAATTATTGTAGTAAACATTTGCAACTCTGTACACAAAATCTATCTTTGCAGTCCATTTTTTTGGAAGAATAAGCAAAAATGAATAATTAATGGGTCAGAAAACGAGTCCTATAGCCAATCGCCTCGGTATTGTACGAGGTTGGGACAGCAATTGGTATGGCGGAAAAGATTCAGCAGCGAAGCTGATTGAAGACGAAAAAATCCGTCAATACCTAAAAGCACGTATTAACAAAGGTGGTATATCGCGCATTGTAATAGAGAGAACAATGAAACGCGTAACCGTTACCATCCATACTTCACGCCCCGGTATTATTATCGGCCGTGGTGGTACTGAGGTTGATCGTGTAAAAGAGGAATTAAAGAAACTTACCGGAAAGGAAGTTCAAATTAATATAGTAGAAATACGCCGCCCCGAGTTAGAGGCAGCTATAGTTGGTGAAACCGTAGCTAAGCAATTAGAGGCACGTATTAACTACCGCCGTGCGGTTAAAATGGCAATTGCAAGTGCCATGCGTGTGGGAGCCGAAGGTATTAAGATACGCGTAGGTGGCCGTATAGGTGGTGCCGAAATGGCACGTACTGAAGAGTACAAGCAAGGACGTATACCTTTGCATACCTGGAGGGCGGATATTGATTATGCAATATCGGAAGCGCTAACCATATATGGTAAGTTAGGTATTAAAGTATGGATTTGCCGTGGCGAAGTATACGGTAAAAAAGACTTAACCGAAGCAATAACCGGTGGTGCTACTGAAGAAAAACAGGAAAAACGCAGGCCAAGGGATAACAACCGCCGCGCACCTAAAAGAGACGGTAAATAATTATAGTAATAAGTATTAAGATAAAAACAAGCAGAGATGTTATTACCTAAACGGACGAAGTGGAGGAAAACCCAGAAGGGCAGAGTAGCCGATGTTACTTACAGAGGCGCTGAAATTGCTTTCGGTACATTCGCACTTAAATCATTAGAAAGCGGCAAAATAAGCAACAAGCAAATTGAAGCAGCCCGTGTAGCTTTTACCCGCTTTATGAAGCGTGAAGGAAAAGTTTGGATCCGTATATTTCCTGACAAACCAATTACCCGCAAGCCACTTGAGGTACGTATGGGTAAAGGTAAAGGTAACCCTGAAGGTTGGGAAGCACCCGTACAGGCAGGACGTATATTGTTTGAAGTAGATGGCGTAAGCCGCGAAGTAGCTTTTGAAGCGATGTTGCTTGCAGCGCACAAACTTTCAGTAAAAACTAAATTTATCACCCGTCGCGATGCGGTTGAAGGTTAATCCGTTATAATTCCAATACAATGGCCAATAAAAAATTAAACCACGAAGACATAAGCCAGTACGTAACTGACGACTTAGTTTCGAAAATTAAAAGCGAAAGGACCGAGTTAAGCCGTTTAGAGTTTAACCATGCAGTAACTACGTTAGATAATCCTGCAAGTATCCGCGATAAAAGAAGGAACGTAGCACGCCTTTTGACAGAATTGAATAAGCGTAAAAGCGAAAATAAAGCATAAGCATACATAGGTTATGGAAAGAAATCTTAGAAAAGAAAGGATTGGTACAGTTACCAGCAATAAAATGCAAAAAACCATTGTTGTTTCAACCGAAAGGAAAGTGAAACACCCTATATATGGTAAGTTCGTAAAACATACTAAAAGCTTTAAAGCCCACGATGAAACGAATGATGCTAAGATAGGCGATGTAGTGCGCATATCAGAAACCCGCCCTTTAAGCAAAACTAAAAGGTGGAGATTGGTAGAAGTGATAGAAAGAGCAAAATAAGCATTCAAAAGTATTATCAATGCAGGGGCGTAGGCCTTGCAGTTTATTCCGAATAAATCTGAATTAATAAACAATGTTACAGCAGGAATCAAGGGCCAATGTGGCCGACAATAGCGGTGCAAAAGAAGTATTAGTTATCCGCGTACTGGGTGGTTCAAAAAGAAGGTACGCACGCATAGGCGATAAGGTAGTAGTTACCGTTAAAAAAGCATTGCCTGCAGGTGGCGTTAAAAAAGGTGCCGTTTCTACAGCAGTTGTAGTACGTACTACCCGTGCAATCCGTCGTAAAGATGGTTCATACATCCGTTTTGACGATAACGCTGTAGTATTGCTAAATGCGCAGGACGAGCCACGCGGTACCCGTATTTTCGGACCCGTAGCCCGCGAATTACGCGATAAGCAATTTATGAAAATTGTTTCATTAGCACCTGAGGTACTATAATCACAAAAAACAAACACAAGAAAATTTCCAGTATATGAAATTGCATGTAAAGAAAAACGACGAAGTAATTATCCTTGCGGGTGATGATAAAGGCAAAAAAGGCCGCGTTATTGAAGTGGACCGTAAAAAAGGCCGTGTAATAGTTGAAGGATTAAACCTAAACAGCCGTCACACTAAGCCTAATGCTGCTAACCCACAAGGTGGTATTATTAAATCGCCGGGTGGTATCCACTCTTCGAACGTTGCTTTAGTTAGCGATGGCAAGGCTACACGCGTGGGCCGTAAAGAAGAAAAAGGCAAAACCGTAAGGTATGCTAAAAAAACAGGCAAAAACTTAGACTAATAGTTATTAGTTAAACAACATACTTAAAGGCAACCTAAACGGGTTGCCTTTTTTTGTTTTATGTATATTTATTTATTAATGGCTATTTGTAGAAGTTTAATGATGATTGGCAGCAAGCTAACCATTAACCAACATACAACATGATGAAATTAGAAATCCCCAACTATATCACCCATTACTATGAAGAAGAGCGGGGAGCTTTAAAATCTGTTTCAGTTCTTGATAGAGAGGCTGCTCGTGAAGTAATCAGACAAATTACAGAAAAAAATGAAGGCTTTAGTAACAACCGCCCACCCTCTTACATTGATTGGAGAATTGAAGTTGAGAATTGGCTTAGAGACGGATTTATAAAAAAGGGCGGAATGCCGAAAAGGAAACATCCGCATTATTTTGTTTTAGGTGAATGTGATTGGTTGTTTACTTGGTATAAGAATGGGAGGGCATTAAAGAAAGAATTGAAAGAAATAGACCCATCGCAAATTACTTTTACTTATCCTGATAGTATGGTGTCGTATCAACTGTACCAATACTATACACTAAAGAATAATCCTTATTTTAAAGATAGCGCCTATAATGAATATAATGGGGAAGTATTTTTACTAAATGAGCTTGAGAATGTAGTTGCTAAATATGGTTTGCCGAAAGGAGAATCAAAAAAGGGTAAACCAGTGGGTTCAGAAATGTATATAGAGGTGCAAGTGTGGACTGACTTTGAACATACAGAGGAATCCAAATACGTATAGGCGAGGGGAGCACCTGCCACCGTAAGGGGGATTAAATTTTGAGTATAAATTACTCTTCCGTATATGTGTGAAGGATGCACAGGTTTGTATTTCAATTCTCAAATTACAATATAGTATGAAGGCAATGGCTGCGAATGTTTTGTTGGTTATTATGTGGGTGATAGTGGGCCATTGTACACCTGTATTTTTATATACGCCTATATTTTTTGCGTTGTTGTTTTCGGTTACCCATTGGGTTGGCGGGTATGGCATAAGCGACTTTGCAGTTATCCCCTTTAACTATATCCTGTTATTGGTTAATGACTATTTGTTTCGGCTTTACGCAGTTGGCAACCATGATGAGGAGGGGAAGGGCTGGTTTGCACTAACTTTTGGAATAACACTTATAGTTACAACGCTGATATTGGTAGCCGTATATTTAAGTAAAGCTATTGATGGCAAAAGTGCCGATGTGAATGGCAAGCACGGAAGATTGGTATTTGGCGTAAAAACAATAGCCTGCATTATTGCATGTGCAGTGGCTACACGGGCTATATTTATGCGGGTACTTAATGCCATTTAATTAGCAGAAGTATTTGCATTTTTATTCTCAAAAATTAGCACATGCTTATTTGGCAATTGAAACATTTTAAGGAATTAACTACAGTTGAATTATATGCTATTATGCAGGTTCGGCAACAAGTATTTGTTGTGGAACAAACCTGCCCGTATTTAGATGCTGATGGTAAGGACTTGAAGTGCCACCACTTGATTGGCTACCACTTTGATAATATAGCCGCTTATGCACGCATAGTGCCGCCGGGCGTAAGCTATGCCGAGCCGAGCATAGGGCGCGTACTTACTGCCGAAAATTATAGGCGAGGCGGTTATGGTAAGCTATTAATGCAGCAAGCTATTGATGACTGCGAAACGCTTTACGGCAAAGTAGCTATACGCATTGGGGCGCAGCTATATTTAAAAGTCTTTTACGAAAGCTTTGGCTTTGTACAGCAAGGGGAGGTGTACGATGAAGATGGCATTGACCATATTATTATGTTACGGTAAGTAGCTACATAAAAAAATCCCCGCTGAATTATCAGCGGGGATTTTTTGCTTTATGGATAAATGATGAATTATTTAACCAAGGTAAATTTGTTGTTGCTTGTTTTATCGGCGGTGGTAATACGGGCAAAGTACATACCGTTGCTTAGGTTATTTAAATCAACAGTTAGGTTTTGTTTGCCGCTTAGTACTTGATTGGTTACTTGCTTTACTACCTGGCCGTTAAGGTTAGTAATATCGATAGTTACTTGCTGATTGGCAGGTAAGTTAAAGTTAATGTTTAAAGTTCCGTTGCTTGGGTTAGGGAACATGCTTAAACCAATTTCATTATTCAACTCGTTAATACCTACATACTCAGGTAAAGCTACAAACGGGCCACCCGATGGTGTAATTAAAAATAAGCCGAATGAAGGGCGGTTGTTATTAGAGGTAGGATCTAAATAACCCGAAGCTAATATAGTACCGCTTTGGCCTGCTAATGCAGTTACATCGGCCACATAGCTTTTTAAAACGGTAGAGCCGGTACTGTTAGTTACATCTAAAATATAACTGCCTGCGGTTACACCCATGTAATTGGTTTGGTCGCCAAAGGCGGCATCGTCAATTAAAGTACCGCCACCGCGTACTTTTACATCAACGGTTGGTGCATCGGGCGAGCCGTGGATAGCGAAGAACTGAAACTCGTTAGAGTTAGTTGAAGCAAGTTGTGCAGGTGTTTTGATTAAGAGGTCGAAAGCAGTGCTGTTGCCATCGGGGTTAGCGGCAAAGCCTGTACCTACATTACCTACCGCAGTACCTACATAAAATTCGCCGGGGCTGAAGAATAAAGTTTTTTGCCAAAATGTATCGGTTATTGAAGTTGAACCACCCGGTGCAACCGCAATGTTAATTGGGAAATTGGCGGTCATGATACCTAAAGCAGGCGATGCTACACGTTGTGTAAAATTGCCGAAGTATTTAGCGCCGTTGATGTACACATCAATTTTATCTTGCGAGGTTGAGTTGTTTACAAACTGTACAGTAGCAGTTTCGCGTTTAGGGAATGCAACTACCTGGCCTGTTGGCAATGCTGCAAATAATCCAAATGCTGCACCGCCGTTGTTTGCCGATGGTGTAATAAAGCCTGAAGCAAATACATAAGCACCTGAACCACCAAGCGATGAAAGGTTAGCAATCCATGCATCGTACAATGTTACTGAATCGGCAGTTAATACCTCGAGCGCGTAATAGGTAGGTGGTACGTTAATATAGCCAGTTACATCTTTGTATTGGGCATCGTTAACCAATAATGGGCCATTGCTGCGTACACGTACATCCACTTTAGGTGCATCGGAAGCGCCGTGTGCTACACAAAAGCTAACTAAGCCTGCGTTGCCATTGCTTATAATGGTTCCTTCTTTTACCACTACATCTAAAGCTGTAGAAACACCATTAGGGTTGGCTGCAAAGCCAGTACCATTAACACCTACTGCCATTGCTACATAATTGCTATCGGCATCGAAAAAGTAAGTCCATGTACGGATAGTATCGGCCCATGAAGTTGAGTTGCCGGGTGCAATACCTAATTGAATTGGCACATCTGCAGTAATTGGAATGTATGGTGTAGCGCCACGGAATTTTAAATTAGGAAAACCAAGTTGACCGTTAACGTACACGTCAACCGAATCTAAAGCAGGGTCGGCGGCGTTGTGTACTAATTGTACGTTAGCGGTTTGGCGTACAGGTAAAGCAATTACAGTACCGTTAGGCAATGCTGCAAATAACCCAAAGGCAGGGCCGTTGTTGTTGGCCGAGGGGGTTAAGAAACCAGAAGCAAACACAAATGCTGCGCTACCGCCCAAGCTGCTTACGTTGGCAATCCAGGTATTAATAGTTGCCGATGAGTCTTCAGCAATTACTTCGAGTTGGTAATAAGCAGGGGGAACGTTCAGGTAACCTGATGCATCGCCGTACTTTAGGTTGTTAACTAATAAAGGCCCACCACCGCGTACCCTAACATCAACACCGGGTGCATCGGTTGCGCCATGAAAAGCATCAACAGCTACTAAGCCGGCATTGCCCGATGAGGTTTTTGCATTGGCAACTACTTTAAGATCGAAACCAATATTTCGGCCATTTGGATTGGCTGCAAAGCCGGTGCCTACTGTACCCGATGCCACCACTATATAGTTTGAATCGGTGGTTAAAGGCCCAAGGGTAAAAGTTTTTAGGGTATCGTTTACCGAAGTTGAGTTGCTTGGCGCAACGCCTACTTCTAAACTTACACCCGCAGGCACTTGTGTAAAAGGGGTTGCGGTCCTGAAATCGAAATTATCGAGCAATAAACTGCCGTTAACGTAAACGTCAACTGAACTTGCCAATGGATCGGCGCAATTGTGTATTACCTGCAAATTAGCAGTGGGTCCTCCGGCAATTGCCGAAACGCTGATAAACAGCGCTGCGGCAAATGCACTTAGTTTTTGGAAATGTTTTTTCATAACTACAAATATTTTTGGGTTTAAGTAATTCGTAATGTCAAGTTAAACATATTTAGTTCTATTTGGTTCAAATAAGTATATCTTTTTTTGTTAGCATACCAATGCGTAATTAATAGCCAAACGCTTTAAGCAGCCTTAGTAACGGTTCGTTTTTAAAATATCTCGAATGGTATAGTTCCATTTGGTTTCAAGCTAATGCATTCGTTCCTTTACCATATAATAACCAACCATACCGGTATGAAAAGCAAAACCCTGGTGTCTTTTATTTTTATTAGTGCTGCAAGTGTTTTTTTGTTTAGTGCATGCAGCCGTACCAAAACTGTAAAGCCTGAACGTAAATCGATAACCGAGGCGGTGTATGCGTCGGGGTTTGTAATTGCCGAAAATGAATACAAAGTGTATGCATTAGCCGATGGCTATATAACTGATAAGTTTGTAGAAGACGGTGCTGATGTAAAGAAGGGCGACCCGCTTTTTCATGTAGAAAATAATGCCTTAGCTGCCCGTGCAGGTGCTTCAACATCGGCATACGATTTGGCTAAGTTAAACACCTCGAAAAACTCGCCTGTATTACTTGATTTAAAAAACAAAATTAAAAGCGCCGAAGCCAAGTTTGCAAACGACTCGCTTAATTACATCCGCTACAAAAATATGCTGCAAGCGGGTGCTGTTACCAAATCGCAATTCGACCAAGTTGAGTTGGCATATAATATTTCGACCAACGATTTGAAATCGGCGCACGAAAATTACCGCCAACGTAAAGCGCAGTTGGATGTTGAATTGAAAAACGCACAAAGTACACTTGCATCTTCTAATCTCGATTTATCGAACTACATGATTAGAAGCATGATGGCGGGTACAGTGTATGAAACCTATAAGGAATTGGGCGAGGCGGTGCGCCGTAATGATTTGGTGGCTTTGATAGGCGATAAGGGGCACAAACTGCTGCAACTTTCGGTTGACCAGCAGGACATTGATAAAATAAAAACAGGGCAGCCGATAATTGTAAAAATGGATGTAAGCGGCGAGAAAATATATAATGCCACTATTAGCAAAATATACCCGAATATGAACCAAAACGACCAGTCGTTTAAAGTAGAGGCCGAGTTTGACAGCACATACAATTTAGGGTTTATACATACATCGGTTGAGGCCAATATTATTATAGCGCATAAGGATAATGCCCTTATAATACCTAAAACTATTGTACAGGGTAACGATGAAGTAACGGTTAAAACGGCTTCGGAAAATAAAGTAGTGCATTTTAAAAAGGGCCTTGAAAACTTAGAGTTTGTAGAGATATTAGACGGAGTAAAAGAGGGCGATGAAATAGTAGTACCTAAAGAGAAATAAGCCCATGAAACTGCCTGTAAATATTGATATTGCCAAAACGCACCTGTTGGCCAAAAAGCGCCAAACTGCAGTAGCTATGCTGGGGGTAACCTTTGGTATAGGCATGTATATTTTAATGATAAGCTTTATGAGCGGGTTTAACGAGTTTTTGGAGGACACCCTTCTTTCATCGACGCCCGATGTGCATATTTATAATGATATACAAACCGATTACAGCCGATCGATATTAGATGAAATAATGGATACTAATAAAGTGGTAAATGTGGTGTACCACACCAAGCCGAAAGATATAACCCCCAACATACGTATAGCCCAAAAAATAATTTCGGATTTAAAGAATGATGAGAAGGTGCTGGCAGTATCACCACAGCTTTCAACGCAGGTGTTTTATAACAACGGCCCGGTACAAATTAATGGTACGTTAAGTGGCGTAAATATATTGCAGGAGGCTTTGCTTACGGGCATGAGCGACAAAATGAAAACGGGCAAAATTGAAAACCTGTTGACGATTGATAACGGTATATTAATGGGGCAGGGCCTTGCCAATAAACTGAATGTAAAAGTTGGCGATATAGTATCGCTGGCTACGCCCAAGGGTACCTCGTTAAGGTTTAGGGTGGTGGGTACTTTTCAGTTTGGTATGGGCGCTTTAGATAATGTAAAAAGCTATGTTGCTATATCGAAAGTACAACAGTTATTGGGTAAAGATAACCAGTATATAACCGATATAAATTTGAAACTGCGCAACTATAGCGAGGCTCAAAAAATGGCTAAGGTTTATGGCGCACGTTATGGCTATAAATCGGAAGATTGGCAAACAGCGAATGCCTCGGCAATGGTATCTATCCTTATCCGTAATGTAATGACGTTTGTAATATCGTTTACCATGCTGGTAGTGGCAGGCTTTGGTATTTATAATATTATGAGCATGACCATACAAAACAAGCTAAAGGATATAGCCATACTTAAAGCGCAAGGTTTTGCAGGTAAAGACATTCGTCAAATATTTTTAACCGAATCAGTTACCATAGGTATTATTGGTGCTTTGCTTGGTTTAGCGTTAGGGTTTTTAATGAGTTACGGCGTGTATAATTTGCCGTTCCCTAAAAATGAGTTTATCAGTATAACGCGGTTTCCGGTAACGTTCCATTGGTACCATTACGCCTTTGGTATTGGCTTTGGTATAGTAACTACGTTTATTGCCGGCTTAATGCCATCGGTTAAGGCCAGTAAAATAGATCCCGTAGAAATATTAAGAGGTTAAGTATTATGGAAGAGAAGAGAAGTATGTTTTCGAAAATGATAGGTAGCAGTAATAAGCAGGCGCCGGTAACTTATATCGATGACCCTAACACTGTGCTTAGTACCCATCAACTGAATAAGTATTTTTACGAGCCCGATAAATTTCATGTGCTTAAAGATGTTTCGTTTAAGGTTGATAGGGGCGAGTTTGTATCTATAGTGGGTAAGTCGGGTTGCGGTAAGTCGACTTTGTTGTATCTTATTTCAACGCTTGATACATCATACGAAGGTGAGATAATAATTAATAAGCAAAGGGTAACGGGGCTTACGCAAAATGAGCTGGCACATTTTAGGAATGAGCATATAGGTTTTGTATTTCAATTTCACTTTTTGTTACCTGAGTTTACTGCGTTGCAAAATGTAATGCTGCCTGCCGAAAAGTTAGGCAAGTATTCGCGCAGCGAAATTGAAGACCGTGCATACGAAAAATTGAAGTGGCTGGATATGCAGCAGTTTGCCAATAAAGTATCGGGCAAGTTATCGGGCGGGCAGCAGCAACGCGTAGCCATAGCACGTGCATTAAGTAACGACCCCACCGTAATAATGGGCGATGAACCTACGGGTAATTTAGACTCGGCTAACACACAAATAGTATTTGATATATTGAAGGATTTGGCGCGTACTAAGGGCCAAACCATAATTGCCGTAACACACGACCCCGAGTTTGCAGAAAATACCGACAGGACTATTGAAATGGTAGATGGTGAAATAGTGAAACAATGAGGCACAGCATTAAACAGGAAAATAAAATTGCCCTTTTTTCGGTGGGGTTATTTTATATTTTATACAATATAATACGGGTATTGTTTTTTCCCGAGCAAAGCCTTAGCTGGCATTTAATGACGGCGGGTTTGGGCTTAATATTTATTATTTTTTTCGGGCTTATAGTGCGGCTTATACATTTGGTGCTGGATATGTATTATCCGTTTGAAAGGAACATTGCCAAGCGTATTGGGTTGCAGTTTATAATTACGTTTACCGTATTACTGGCGGTAAGGTTGGTGCCCTACTTTTTGTTTAAGGACGAAATTGATAGCTACGTACATTTTAAAATAACCCGCGAGTTGTGGGTGGCGGGCATTATGCTTAATGTACTGATGGTGCTATCTATCATACTATCTATTTTCGGGTACCACTTTTTTAAACGCTGGCAGCAGGAAAAATACATAGCTGCCGAATTGGAGAAAGAAAAAGCCGTAGTGCAATATGAGAATTTAAAGAACCAGTTGAACCCGCATTTTCTGTTCAATAGTTTGTCGTCGCTCAACTCGTTAATTTTCGAGAACCCGCAATTGGCATCAGAGTTTTTGCAACAGCTAAGCAAGGTGTACCGCTATGTGCTGGAGAATAAGGATAAAGATGTAGTAACCATTAATACCGAGGTGCGTTTTGTAACCCACTATGCCCACCTGCTTAAAACACGTTTTGAAGGAGCGCTGAATGTTAACTTTAATATAATATTGGCGATGATATGGGCGAAAGCAAAATTGTACCCGTTACTTTGCAGGTGCTTTTAGAAAACGCTACTAAGCATAATATAACATCAGCATCGGCGCCATTGAATATTAATGTGTATACTGAAAAAGATTATTTAGTGGTTGAAAACAACCTGCAACGCAAGCAGATAATTGAAAACAGTAACGGACAGGGTTTGGAGAACCTGAAAACGCTTTATTACTTTTTGAGCGACTTGCCTGTATTGGTTGAAGAAAAAGAAAAAAGTTTCGCAGTTAAAATACCTTTACTGTAATGAAAGTATTGATAATAGAAGACGAGGCGCTGATAGCTAAAAGCCTTAACAGGCAGCTTGCCCAAATTGATAGTACAATTGAAGTATTAGCTATGCTTGACTCGGTTGAAGCCACAGTAAAGTGGTTACAAACTAACCCGGCGCCCGATTTAATATTTATGGATATACAGCTATCGGATGGCGTTAGCTTCGATATTTTTAACCGTGTGCAGGTTACTACGCCGGTTATATTTACTACTGCTTATAACGAGTATGCTATCCGTGCATTTAAAGTTAATAGTGTTGACTATTTGTTAAAGCCCGTTGACAAAGAGTTTTTAGAAGTTGCGCTAAACAAATACAAGGCTATATATACTACCTCGGGCGAGGTGCTGGGCGAACAGTTGAAACTATTGTTGGCAAACATGCAGCAGCAAAACACACCTAAATATAAGGAGCGCTTTTTGGTACATTATAAAGCAGGTATGGTACCCGTTGCCGAGTACCAAGTGGCGTACTTTTTAAAGGAGTCGATTATTTATTTGATAACCGTAAGTGGCGAAAAGTTAGTAACCGATTACAGTACCATTGATGAGATAGAAGAGATGGTGGACCCCAAGAAATTTTTTAGGGCTAACCGCCAAACCATTATTCATATCGACCAAATTGATACTTACAAAAAGCACGATACAGGCAAGATAGATGTGCAGCTTAAATGCGATAAAAATATGCACGTTGATATAAGCCGGGAAAAAGCCAACGACTTTAAAAATTGGATTGACAATTAGTTGAATGTTAAAAGTTGAAGGTTGGTATTTCTCTAATCTGCAATCGTTATTCTTCATTACTGAATTGGAAGCGATAAGTGCTTCTCCGCCTTCGGCCGGTCAGCATGGCAAGGGTATTTGCTTTAATTCATTCTGCATCTTTCCGCGTCTTCTGCGTGCAGAATAATTACCGTTCAAAAAAATATTAGCAGTATGTTCGGTATCTGTTAAATTTGCGGTAATACAAGTATGCAACTTCGGGCAAAATTAGATTCATTACTGGCTAAGGCTACTAAGGTAGCCGAGGAAAATAAGCGCCTGAAAGCCAAAAATGCCGAGTTAACGGCTGAGCTTGAGGGGCTTAAGCAAATGCTTAGTAGCGAACTTAAGAAGGCGGAAGAGTTAAACAATAAGATTAAAATCATTAAGTTAGCGCAAAATATGGGGCCGCAAGCCTCGGGAAGCATTGAAATAGCGGAAATTAAACGTAAACTTAATGACTACATTAAGGAGATTGATAATTGTATGACAATGCTGAACGAGTAACATGGCAAACAAAAGCGAAACGGTAAATATTAATGTGTTGATTGCCGAGCGGTGGTACCCGCTTAAGGTAGTGAAAGAGGATGAGCAAAAATTACACAAGGCGGTAAAGCTGGTAAACGAAAAAATAGCCGAATACCAAGAAAGCTACGCCGGCAAAGATAAACAGGACTACATGGCAATGTGCCTGTTAAACTTTGCAGTTGAATTTTTAGCCGATAAGGAGCAGAGGCAACACACCGATAGCGAAATGGAAGAAAAGATAAACCGTCTGAGCGATGTACTTTCGGGCGATACTCAATAAAGTCTTCCCCTTTTTGTTTTATAGCCCCCACATTTTTATAGTGCCTAAACAATGGTTTGCGCAGGTTGTTTAGTAATAAAGTTTAATTTTTTATCACTATTATAAATATGCTATAAACATGGATAACACAATCATCATAATCATCGTTTCGGTGGCTATTGTGGTAGCGTTAGTTGCAGGTTTGTTTATAGGCAGGTCTATCACCCAAAAGTCAAATCAGGAGATAGAACAAAAAGCGGACGAAGAGGTTAAGAAGAAACTTGCCGACGCCAAAGCTACTGCCGATAAGCTGCTTGCCGATGCGCAACGCAATGCTGAAAACGTGAAGAAAGACAAAATGCTGGAAGCGAAAGAGAACTTTCTGCAGCTAAAGTCGAAACACGAAAGCGAGGTGGCCGAACGAAATAAAAAAGCCATTGAAAAAGAAACACAGGTAAAACAACTACAGGTTGAAGCCCAACAACGCGCTACCGAAGCCGCTAAACGCGAAAAAGAAATTGACAGCGTACGCGATAACCTGAACAAACAGCTTGAACTGGTAAATACCAAAAAAGAACAACTGGAAAAGAGCCACGAAATATTTGTTTCGAAATTGGAGCAGATAAGCAACCTAACCAAAGAAGACGCAAAAAGGGAATTGGTTGAAAGCATGAAAAAAGAGGCTGAAACCGAAGCATTAACCTACATGAAAAATGCGATGGACGATGCTAAAGCAAAAGCTAATAAAGAGGCGAAGAAAATAATAATACAAAGCATACAACGTACTGCCGCTGAAAACGCTATTGAAAATACCGTATCGGTATTTAACTTAGACAGCGATGAGCAGAAAGGCCAAATAATAGGCCGCGAAGGCCGTAACATACGTGCGCTTGAAGCTGCAACGGGTTGCGAATTTGTGGTAGATGATACCCCGGAGGCTATTATTATTTCAGGTTACGACCCTATACGCCGCGAAATAGCGAGGTTATCGTTACAACGCTTGGTTACCGATGGCCGTATACACCCTGCGCGTATTGAAGAGGTAGTAGGCAAAACCAAAAAACAGCTTGACGAGCACATACTTGAAATAGGCGAACGTACCGTTATTGACATGGGCATACAAGGTATGCATCAGGAGTTGGTGCGCTATGTAGGCCGTATGCGTTTCCGTTCAAGTTACGGGCAAAACCTGTTACAGCACAGTCGCGAGGTGGCGAACCTTTGCGCTACCATGGCTGCCGAATTGGGCCTGAACCCTAAGCTGGCTAAACGCGCAGGTTTACTACACGATATTGGCAAAGTGCCTGATGAGGAAAGCGAATTAAGCCACGCATTATTAGGCGCTAAACTTTGCGAAAAATATGGCGAACATCCTGCCGTGATAAACGCCGTAGGCGCCCACCACGATGAGATGGAAATGAAGTACGTTATTTCGCCTATTATACAAGCTTGCGATGCTATATCGGGCGCACGCCCGGGTGCACGCCGCGAAATAATGGAAGGCTATTTGCAACGTATTAAGGACCTTGAGGCTTTGGCCCAGGCTTTTGATGGTGTTGAAAAGGCTTATGCCATACAGGCAGGCCGCGAGTTACGCGTAATAGTTGAAGCCGATAAAATGGATGATAAACAGAGTGAAGAACTATCGTTTGTTATATCGCAGAAAATAGAAAAAGAAATGACTTACCCTGGCCAGGTTAAGGTAACCGTAATACGCGAAAAACGCAGTGTTAGTGTGGCTAGATAATTAACCTAATTTAATACAGCGTTAAAACAACGTTTCAAACTTAATTCCCGTCTTGATATTCAAGGCGGGAATTTTTGTTTGCGAAATATTCACTACTTTAGTAAAAGCGGTTAATATTGGATGATTTAGCAAGATTAGGACACCTGCTGAACCTGCATTAAAATAAGCACTATAACTACCTATTAGTTACTATAAACCAAACCATGAAAAAATTATTTACCCCCCTGATTTTTTTAGTTTTTTCTATTACGGCATTTGCCCAGAATTATACCATATTACAAGATGCCAGCGCATTAAGTGGGTGTAATTGTTTTAGGTTAACGCCAGATGCCAACGATAAGAAAGGGGCTATTTTTCAAAATCAAACCATCAATCTTAATAACTCATTCGATTTTACCTTTAATGTATTTTTAGGTTGTAATGGACAAAGTGGTGCGGATGGTATTGTATTTGTATTAACTACTAACCCTAATGGTTTGGGTTCAACAGGAGGTGCGTTGGGTTATGGAGGTGGAAGCCAACCTAATTCATTGGCTATTGAATACGATACATGGTATAATCCAAGTAATAATGATCCTTCGCAAGAGTATGATCATATTGGTATAGAATCAGGCGGATCGGTAACCCATAATGTAGCCGCACCTGTTCCGGCCTTAACAAATCAAGGTAATATTGATGACTGTAACTGGCATACAACCCGAATAGTTTGGGATGTGAACACACATACTTATTCGGTATATTTTGATGGGGTACTAAGACAAAGTATTAACATACCAAACATGCTTAACTACTTTGGTGGAAACCCGATAGTTAATTGGGGGTGGTCGGCAGGTACAGGTGGAGGTACTAACGATCAGCAAGTATGTGTAACAAATACCAGCAGTTGGGTGGCGGGTGTAAACTACCAAAGTTGTAATACTACCATGCAGTTTAGCGATGTATCGACCAGTAGCTTGGGTAGCGTACAAAGCTGGGCCTGGAATTTTGGCGATGGAGGGACCAGTAGCGCCCAAAGCCCCAGCCATACTTATGCGGCAGCGGGCACTTACAATGTAACACTTACCATTACCGATATGAGCGGGTGTACCAATACATACACCCACCCTGTAACTATAAACCCGCCAATTACTATTAACCCCGTAATTACTACGCCGCCATGCAGCGGTGGTACTAACGGTGGTATTAATGTTTCATCTACGGGGGGCTTTGGACCTTCGGCGGGTTATGGTGGCTATATGTACACCTGGAGTAACGGCCCTACTTGGGCTAATAACATTGGCTTAGGTGCAGGCGCTTATTCGGTAAGTGTTACCGATGGGGTTTGCTCGGCAACCGCAGCCTATACACTAACACAACCACAACCGTTAACCGCCACAATATCGCATACCGATGCTACCTGTGGTAGCAACAATGGTACAGCAACGGCTACTATAAGCGGTGGTACTACGCCCTACCCAACCATTACATGGTACCCAAGCACAGTACCGGGTAATCCAACCTCGGCATCGGGCAGCGCTATTACAGGCTTAGCCGCCGATACTTATTTGGCTGATATAAGGGATGCTAACGGTTGCTCGGCGCTATTACCCTATTCGGCTACTGTAGCAGCTTTACCATGCGGTTATACATTGAGTACTTCGAGTACCAATGTGCTTTGTTATGGTGCAAGTACCGGATCGGTAACCATTACCGTAACAGGTGCAGTAGGCCCGGTAGTTATTACCTGGAAAAACAGTGCCAATACAACAGTAGGCACAACGGCTACTGTAAACGGCCTGCCTGCAGGTACGTATAGTTACAACTGGCACGATAACAACCAAACCTATACCGGCACAGTTACTATTAGCCAGCCTGCTACTGCTATAACGGTAACATTAACGCCAACATCGCCATCGTGCCCGGGAGGCAGCGATGGCAGCGCACTGGCATCGGTTACTGCGGGCGGTGCGGCACCTTTTAGTTATGCATGGAACCCGGCGGGTACTAACTCGCCACAAAAAAACGGCTTAAGTGCGGGTAACGTTACCGTTACCGTTACGGATGCAAACGGGTGTACCTTAACGCGAACAACGGTTATTACAGCACCTACGCCTATGAGCGCAAGTACTACGGTTATTAACGATAGTTGTTTTCAATCGAATAAAGGAAGTGCAACGGTTAATACTACGGGCGGCACTATGCCATATACTTATTACTGGAGTAATATTTCGACCGCGCAAACTAACCTGAGTTTAGGTGCGGGTACCTATACCGTAACCGTAACTGATAACAAGGGATGTACTGCTACCAGTTCGGCCACTATAGTGGGCGGGCCTTCGTTTACACATACGCAAACTGTACAAAATATTAGTTGCTATGGTAATACCACAGGCAGTATAAATATACACGCTATGGGCGGCACAGGTACGTATGTTTATACTTGGAACCCCAATACGGTTTCGGGTAACAACCCTACCAACTTAGCTGCCGGCTTTTACCGGGTAACTATTAGCGATGATTACCATTGCGAAATGTACGATAGCGCTTTAATAACACAACCTGCTACTTCGTTTGTAGCAACATTAAGCCATACAAACGTTACCTGCTATGGCGCTAATAATGGCACACTTACCCTTAATGTAAGTGGTGGCACGCCTCCGTATACTTACCAAGGCAACCCTGTGCCGCCGGGCAGCACTACACTACCCAACCTGGCGCCGGGTATTTACGGCGGTACCATTAGCGATGCAGGCGGCTGTACCATTACTAAATACGATACCATTACCAGCCCATTGGTACAAAGCTTAAATGTAACATCAACCAATAACGTATGTAACGGGGTGAATGTGGGTACTGCTACGGCTACTTTTGTAAATGCAACGGGCTCGGTAACTTATGTATGGAGCAATACCACACAAACCACACAAACCATTACCGCGCTTGCTGCTAATACGTATAACGTAACAGCTACCGATGGTAATGCTTGTTCGTTAACAGGCACGGCTACTGTAACCGAACCGCCTGCATTAACACATACCACTTCAATACAGAATGCAAATTGTAATGGTGCTTTAACGGGTAGTGTTAACATTGCCACCTCGGGTGGTATAACGCCTTATACTTATACCTGGAACCCTAATACGGTTTCGGGTAATTACCCTACAAACCTTGCAGCGGGCACCTATTATGTAACTGTAACTGATGCCAACCAATGTTCATTTTCTGAAACCGAAATTGTTGGACAGCCAAGTGCATTAACAGGATCATTAACCCATACCAACGTAACTTGTTACGGTGCTAATAACGGAACATTAACAGTAACAGTAAATGGTGGTACGCCGCCATATATGTACCAAGGCAATCCTGTGCCACCGGGAAGCACTACATTAACCAATTTGCCTCCGGGTAACTATGGCGGTGCATTAACCGATGCTAACGGTTGCAGCATTACGAGGTACGATACTATTACCGAACCACTACCACAAAGCCTAACGGTTACATCAACCGATAATTTATGTAATGGTGTAAATGTGGGTACAGCTACCGCTACCTTTGCCAACCCGACAGGCTCGGTAACTTATATATGGAGCAATACCACACAAACCACACAAACCATTACCGCGCTTGCTGCTAATACGTATAACGTAACGGCTACCGATGGTAATACATGTTCATTAACAGGTACCGCAACAGTAAACGAACCTGCGGCACTAACACATACTATATCGCATACCGATGTTGCATGTAACGGAGGCTTAACCGGCAGTATAACCGTAACACCTGCAGGTGGGGTAACACCTTATAGTTATGCATGGAACCCGAATACACTTTCGGGCAATAACCCTACGGGCTTAGCTGCTGCTACCTATAATGTAACCGTGTACGATGCCAACCAATGTTCATTTACCGATGCAGCAACCATTGCAGAACCAACTGCATTAACAGGTTCATTAAGCCATACCAATGTTACTTGTTACGGTGCTAATAACGGTACATTAACAGTAACAGTAAATGGCGGTACGCCGCCGTATATGTACCAAGGTAACCCTGTGCCACCGGGCAGCACTACATTAAGTAATTTACCTCCGGGTAACTATGGCGGTGCATTAACCGATGCTAACGGTTGCAGCATTACCCGGTACGATACTATTACCGAACCGCTACCACAAAGCTTAACGGTAACCGCTACTGATGTAACTTGTAATGGTGGCAACGATGGTACAGCTACCGCCACCTATACCAACCCAACAGGTTCGGTAACTTATGTGTGGAGCAATACCGTACAAACTACACAAACTATAACTGCTGTTATGGCTAATACTTATGCTGTAACGGCTACCGATGCCAATAGCTGTTCATTAACTGGTAGTGCTACGGTAAACCAACCAGCCGCACCAATTATGACGGTAACTGTGGTTGATGCTACCTGTAACGGCGCAAACGGTAGTGCAACTGCCAACCCGGTAGGGGGCGGTGCGTTTACTTATGTATGGAGCAGTACTGCACAAACTACACAAACCATACAAATACCTGCGGGCAATAACTACACGGTAACGGCTACTGATGCATCATCATGTAACCAAACGGCGGCTTATGTAGTTACTGAACCCACGGGAATGAATATTCAGGAAGCACATAATAATGTGAAATGTAATGGCGGCGCCGATGGCGATATACAACTTACCGTAACAGGTGGTGTAGGCCCTAATTATACTTATACTTGGAGTCCCAACGTAAGTACAGGTAATGTGGCAGGGTCATTAACGGCAGGCGTTTACAACATAATTATAACTGACCAAAACAGTTGCACAGCCGATACGGCAATTACCATTACCGAGCCGGCGCAGCCTGTTACACTTAACGTGCAATCGACTAACGTGCCTTGCTTTGGGCAAAACAACGGTAGCATTACTATAACCGCTACAGGTGGTACAGGTAATAATTATACCTATACTTGGAGCCCTAACGTAAGCACTACTAATTCGGCAAGTAATCTTAGCCCGAATACTTATAGTGTTACTGTGGGCGATGTAAATAACTGTACCGTGCAAACGTCGGTTACTATATCCGAACCGCAATTCCCGTTAACCCTTGTTACCTCATCGCGTAACCTTACCTGTAATGGCAGTAACGATGGCTCGGCTGCTGTGTATGTAAGCGGAGGTACTTTCCCTTATACTTATGTATGGAACCCGAACGTAACTACTGCCGACTCGGTAGGTGGTTTAGCTGCTAATACTTATGCCGTAACCGTAACCGATAACAATAGTTGCTCGAGCAATGCAAGCATGGTTATTACCGAACCTGCTGTACTAACTGCTATCGAAACACATGTTAATGTATTATGTAACGGTAATGCCACAGGCGCGGTGCATGTAACTGCGGCAGGCGGTACACCGGGCTATGCTTATATATGGACTAATAATGTAAGTACCACCGATAGTGCCAATAATTTAATGGCAGGCACGTATAATGTTACAGTTACTGACACTAACGCTTGCAGCGCTACTGCTTCGGCAGTGGTTACTGAACCTGCGGTGTTAAGTGTTACTGCCACATCTACCAATGTTAGTTGTAACCCCGGCCCTGCTGATGGTACTATAACAGCCGTAGGTGCAGGTGGTGTTACTGCGTATACCTTCTCAGCAACCGATGGCACTAATAACTACAACTCGGCAAACGGATATTTTACGGCACTTAGTGCAGGGACGTATACTGTAAATGTTACCGACCAAAACAGTTGCTCGGCTACTACTACTGCAACTATTAACCAGCCAACACAATTAGTGCCGCAAGTGCTGCCTACCGATGTTAGCTGTTACCATTACACCAATGGTGTGATTACTGCTACGGCTACAGGCGGTGCGCTAGGGTATATGTACGAGTTTAGTACAGGCTTAACAAATACAACAGGTATATTACAAGGAGTACCTGCGGGTGTTTATGCTGTTACTATTACCGATGCCAATGGCTGCTATGTTGTCGACTCGGCTGAAGTAACGGAGCCTGATTCGGTAATTATACAAGTAAGCCCTAACCCTGTTGAAGTTAAGTTGGGCAACACCTTGCAAATAAATACCACTACCAACCAAAGCGGTACTGTAACCTATAATTGGACACCTGCTTTTGGCTTAAGCTGCTACGATTGCCCCGACCCCATGTTCGACGGCAATTACTCGCAACCATATACTGTAGTTGCCACTACTGCCGATGGTTGTGTAGGCACAAGCAGCCTAACGGTTACGGTAGTGCCTAACTACGATATTTTCTTCCCGAATGCATTTACACCTAACGGCGACGGAACTAACGATTACTGGCAACTGTTTGGTAACATGGCGGCTGTGAAACAAGTAGATGTAAAAGTATTTAACCGGATAGGAGAGATGGTATTTGAAGGCAGGGATATTGATTTTAAATGGGATGGCACCTACAAAGGTGTACCTGTGCAAAATGGTGTGTTTGTTTACATTGCCAAAATTGTATGGACTAACAACCACTCCGATAACCAGTTTAAGGGAACTATAACGGTAATACGATAAAAAATTGAAGAAGCCCTCCAAATCGGAGGGTTTCTTATTTTTGCCACATGGAAGAGGAAATGATGGAGCCCGAAAAGAAAGACGGCGCAACTATACAGTTAAAGCCGCGCGGTGCTGTTACTATAACGGGTACTTTTGAAATAATAATGGAAGACGGAACTATACTTGAAAAACGCGAGAAGGTATCGCTATGCCGTTGTGGCATGAGCCAAACCCTGCCCTTTTGCGATGGCGCACACAAAGCATTAGCTTCATTATAAAAAATAAGATGTGAGGTATGGATACCATTGATGAGTTTGATGATAAGGATAACAGTAAGCGTTTTAAACTATGGCTTAAACGCTTAGGCTTTGCAGGCTTTTTATTTTTTCTTATAAAGGGCTTGGTATGGATAGGTGTAGCCGTTTTTGCAGGCAAAGCACTTTTTGACTGATTTTTTAGCGAATTGAAAATTTCTAAAATTAATTACAATTTTATTTTGGAACAATCGTTCTAATATATATATATTTGCACCGTGGCTCGTAATAAAGAATTTGACCCTATCGAAAAATTAGAAGTGGCACGTAACCTGTTTTGGCAAAAAGGTTATAACGCTACCTCGATGCAGGATTTGGTTGATACCATGGGCTTGAACCGGGGCAGTATATATGATACGTACGGCGATAAGCATTCGTTGTACCTGCAATGCTTAACTAATTATGTAGGACAGAATAAATCTGTTTATGGCGATAAATCGTGCCAGTGCAGTTCGCCGCTTAATACAATCGGAAACATTATTAATAAAGTGATTGATGCGGGTTTAAAATCGGGCATGGGCTCGTGCATGGCTGTAAAATCAACACAGGAAATGGCAGGCTGCGATAAGGATGTGAAGAAGATTATTAAAGATAACTCCACACAGGTATCGGCTATGTTTAAGGAATTGGTACAGAAAGCGCAAGCAGCTAAAGAGGTGCGTGCCGATTTAGATGCCGGGTTAGTGGCCGATTTCATCACATCCAGTTTTTGTGGGTTTTGGCAAAACTATGCGCTGTTTGGCAATGCAACACAAGTGCGTAAAATGGCGGCTTTATTGGTAGAGGGGTTAAAGGCGTAGGATATTTTTTTTACCCAATTTTGGAACGATTGTTCAAATATAAATTTCATCATAAAAATTAAAAACAAAACACATGACACGTTTAAGCAAAAAAGTAGCATTGGTTACCGGTGGTAGCCGTGGAATAGGAGCCGCCATAGTACGCAGGTTAGCGGCAGAAGGGGCTGATGTAGCATTTACCTATGTAAGCAGCGATGAAAAGGCAAAAGCCTTAGAAGAAGAATTAAAGAAAACGGGTGTGCGCGCCTTGGCTATTAAAGCTGATAGTGCCGACGCCAACGCCATTACTAATGCAGTAAATAAAGCAGCTACTGAATTAGGGGGATTGAACATTTTGATAAACAACGCAGGTGTTATGGCAGGTGCCGACACTACCGATGCTTACGACCGACAATATGCCGTAAATGTAAAAGGTGTAGTAGCTGCGGTAAATGCAGCAGTAAAGCACTTAGGCGATGGAGGGCGTATTATTTCTATCGGTTCGGTGCTGGGGCAGCGTGTGGGTTTTCCGGGAATTACCGAATACAGTGCCACTAAGTTTGCCGTAGCAGGCTACACCCGCGGCTGGGCTTGGGATTTTGGCAGCAAAGGTATAACGGTAAACAACGTACAACCCGGGCCTATTGATACGGACATGAATCCGGATAATGGTTCTGATTTTGCTAACCAAATGAAGGCCGGCTTGCCTTTGCAACGTTACGGAAAAGCGGAGGAAGTAGCTTCGGCGGTTGCTTTTTTAGCAAGCCCTGAGGCATCGTTTATTACAGGCACAACTATAAATGTTGACGGCGGCGCAAGCGCTTAAAGAGTTATATATGTGGTTTGATTATTAGGGGGTAAAAAAAGGGGATAGCGAAAGCTATCCCCTTTATGTTTTTATAGATGGTTCTGGTTTTTTCTTGCTCTCACATTATCTAATCTTCACAATCCTTTTGCTGTACACTTTGTTTTGCGAAATAATGCTTACTAAATAAGTGCCTGCTGCCAAATTGCTGATGTCGGCTTTGGTGTTATATAAACCGGGCTGTGCCTGTTGTGCCGCTTGTGTGTATACTATACGTCCGCTTAGGTCGGTAATGTTCAGCTCAACAGTAGTAGGCTCGTATATATAATATTGTATAGCTATTTCGTTATCGAAAGGGTTAGGGTAGCAAGCCACCATTATCAGGTTATCTTTCTTAATATCATGTATGCCTGTAACAACGGGTGCTTGTGTTGGCAGCGTGCGCGGTTGCAGCGGGCCTGCGCATTGTGTAAGGTGGTTATCGCCATCCAAATCGCACCACGATGCAGCAACGTTGGGTGTAAAGTTGTGGTCGGTAATGGTGCTCATATATATCCAGTCGCCTTGTACTTTTTGGTCGGTAACATCTAATAATAAATATCCGCGTTTGCTTAGCTCGGCATATTTAATGTTGGGGTTAAAACCCTGTATAATAGATACCGGAACGGTAAAATTAATAAAGCTGCCACTGGTAATACTGGTGCATACATACTCAACCGCTACCGATCCCGCACCTGTTGATGATGTATAGTTAGCTACATCAACAGGTAAATCGTTAGCCCATGATGTGTGTATATCGCCTGTAAGTACTACTACGTTATCAATGTTGTTATCGCGTATATGGCTTAGTATTTTGGTGCGCTCGGCGGGGTAGCCATCCCATTGGTCCTGGTTTAGTGCGCTGCCCAATGCTTTAAGCGGCGACATCATTACCTGGTTGCCTATCAGTCTCCATTTAGCAGTTGAATTACTCAATTGTTCTTTAAACCATGCTAACTGCTCGGGGCCTAACATGGTGCGGTTGGTATCGGTAACGGCAGCGCCTGTAGTGCCTATTTGTTGTTCGCGGCCTTCAAGCCTGCTGTCAATCATTATTAAATCAAGCAAGCCACCCATTGGTATTACGCGGTGTATGGTGTCAATACTGTTGTGTACATCGCGTATTGGCATCCATTCAAAATATGCTTTGCGTCCAAATTCTTTGCGGTCGTACCAATTACCTTCGGTAGCGGTATCGTGGTTTTGTGCACCGCCATACCAACTATCGTTGGCGGTTTCGTGGTCGTCCCAAACGGTAATAAACGGATATTGTTGGTGCACGGCACGCAAGTCAGGGTCTAATTTATATTGCGAGTTGCGCATGCGGTAATCGGCCAAGGTAAGTATTTCATGTAGCGGTTCGTGCAACCTCGATGAATCTACACCCGGTGTAAAATCATCGGGGCCGTATTCGTAATAATAATCGCCTAAGTGTATTACAGCATCTACATCATTTTTGTTAGCAATGTCGCGGTAGGCATTAAAAAATCCATCCTGATAATTGCTGCATGCCACTACTGCAAAGCGCAGGTTATTTACATGGCTGGCAGGTGCTGTGCGCGTACGGCCTATTATTGAGTGTTTGCCCAAGGCACTAAAACGGTAGTAATACCAAGTGTTGTCCTGCAAGCCTGTGGCATCCACTTTTACGGTATAATCGCGGCTGCTATCGGTGCTTACAGTGCCTGTGTTTACAATATTTGTAAATCCTGTGTCGGTAGCAATTTCCCAATCAACTGAAACAGTTGCGTCTTCGGTGGTAACGCGGGTCCAAAGTATTACGCGATCGGTAAGCGGGTCGCCCGATGCTACACCGTGGTAAAATGGGGCAAGTGTTTCATCTACTTCCGAGCGCGATGCCGAAAGGTGGTCTTGTGCATAGGTAACAGATGTTAATGCTGTTAGCAGAACGAGTAAATATTTTTTCATTTGCAGGGGTATGTTTATACGCTAAAAGTATAATAAAAAGGTTGATTTGAAAATCGGGTTAATTTAGTACGCAATACTTAACTAAAACACAACGGAAAAATGATAATTGTTGCAGAAAGCGGATCGACCAAAACCAATTGGTTTACGGGCGATAAACAGGAATTTCATACTATGGGTTTTAACCCCTTGTTTCACAAACCTGATTTTATTTATCAGGAAATGATGAAGAACAAGGACTTAGTGGGCATCCGCGATAAAGTTGATAAGGTGTTTTTTTACGGTGCCAGTTGCAGCAGCCCCGAGCGTAAGCAAGTAATAGCCGATGCCATGAAACCGTTTTTTGAAAAAGCAGCAATTATACAAGTTGATCACGATTTGAAGGCTGCTGCATTAGGAACCTATAGTGGCAAGCCGGGCATTACCTGCATATTGGGTACAGGGTCGAACTCGTGTTTGTATGATGGCGAAAAGATACAACAACAAGTGCCTGCATTAGGGTACATACTGGGCGATGAAGGAAGCGGAGCCTACTTCGGCAAAAAAATTATGGCTTTATTTTTATACGATAGATTACCTGAAGCAACAGCTAAATTATTGCGAGATAAATATGGCTTAAGCAAGGAAGTGATAATTGATAAAGTATATCAGCAGCCTAACGCGAATGTTTTTTTGGCATCGCATGCTGTGGTAATGAGCGAAAGCCCTGATAAGGAATTTATGGATCAATTGGCGTTCGACGGGTTTTCGGAATTTTTTGAATACCACGTTTGTTGCTTTGAAAACTACCAACAATACCCTGTACATTTTGTAGGTTCCATAGCGTACTTTCATGAAGATGTATTGCGTAAAGTGGCAGCTAAATTTGGTAACGAGTTTGGGGTAATAAACCGCAGCCCCGGCCCTAAGCTGTTAGAGTACCATCTTGAAAACAACTAAGCACTACCGTAATGAAATTGGGTAAACCTGTTAAGGTTTTTATTGGTGTTATAGTGTTGCTTGCTATATTGTTTTTTGCTTGCCGTAACAGTGTATTGCATTGGGTGTTCAATAGGCAAACTGCGCATTATAAAAGCGCTTACCACCTAAATATATCAGCTACCGATATTACTTTTAAAGGCTTAACGGTAGTGCAAATAAATAACCTTACCATATTGCCCGAAGGGGGAGATCCCTTAGCAACCTTTAGGCAGGTACAGGTTAATGTTGCAGTAGTGAAATTGCTGACGGGCAAGGTTGCCTTTAATAGCATAGTAGCCGATGGTATAAATATTACGGCCTACAATAGCGATGAGCGCAACAATCTTATCTTCTTAAAAAGAGATACTGCCAATAAGGTTACCCATGCCGTAAGCAGTTCTACTTATTTACAACGCGGTAATAGTGTTAAGGATAAAGTGTTTGCCCTGCTTAAAACGGCTTTTACTGTTACCGATGTAAATATTACTTATCAGGATTCATCGTATAACGAGCATTTGTATATGCCTGAAGTGAAGTATGATTTAAAGCAACTGAGCGGGCAGGTAATTAACCAAGCTAAGGCCGATACATTTACACTAACAGGTAATGTGGTGAAGAAGAACGCCCACTATACTGTAGTGATACAGCATGCAGATAGTAACGATTGTTACTTACCATTTTTAAATAAGGAGCATGGTATACAATGCCGTTTTAGCAGTATTGATGCAAGCCTTGATATTAATAATACGGGCAATGAAATGAAGGTGACTACCCAAGCGGCTTTTAATAATTTACGGGTTAATTACTGGCGCATTGCTAATAATGAAGTGGTGTTGCCATTGGCTAAGTATAATGGCGTACTTAATATTCGTGATAACGAAATTGAAATAGATTCAGCGTCGGTGTTTACGTTGGGCGGGGTTAACTTTAGCATGTTTGCCAATTACACTAACAAACCCGCCGATGCATTTACCATGCATGTACACATGCCAGAGCTGCCAAGCGATACCTTTTTTAATTCGCTGCCGCAAGGTATGTTCAATACTTTAAAAGGTATATCGTGCACAGGCACGCTGGCTTATGATTTGCAATTTAGTATAGATAGCCGCCAGCCCGATTCATTGATATTTGAATCGAAGTTGACAAGAAATAATTTCCGCATTAACCATTACGGACAAGAAAACTATGGACGCATTAACGGGCCGTTTGTGTACGAAGCATATAGCGGTGGGCAAATGGTTCGCACCATTGCTATAGGACCGCAGAACCCTTACTATACCCCACTTGAGCAAATAAGCCTGTACCTGCCTAAATGCGTTATGCAGTCGGAGGACCCATCGTTTATGGTACACCGGGGATTTATTGAAGAAGCTTTTCGAGAATCGATAGCGAAAAATTATAAAGAGCACCGCTTTGCACGCGGTGGCAGTACAATAAGTATGCAATTAGTGAAGAATGTTTTTTTGAGCCGCGATAAAAATGTAGGGCGCAAAGTGGAGGAAGCATTAATTGTGTACTTAATTGAAAACCTGCAATTGGTAAGCAAAGAGCGAATGCTTGAAGTGTACCTAAATATTATTGAATGGGGGCCTAATGTATACGGCATTGGCGAGGCATCGCGCTTTTATTTTAATAAGCGCCCTGCACAACTTACCTTACAGGAGAGTATTTTTCTGGCAGCTATTATCCCTAATCCTAAATTCTTCAAATATCAGTTTGATACGCAAGGCAACTTGCGCCCATACTTAGCTAACTATTTTGATGTGCTAAAAAGGCGTATGGCCGGTAAGGGTTGGGTAAGCAATAGCGATACTGCCAACCTGCAACCTAATGTAAAACTATTAGGCCCAGCTGCGCAAATGGTATTACCTGCCGAAGCCCTACCCGATAATATGCTTGATAATAATGATGAGGAATAAATGTACCATATATTTTTCGCACAGAGAAAACAGCCGAGTAAAATAGTTGGCATGATTGCAATAAGCAGTCAGCAAGTATGAGTTGTAAGGCTAAATATAAAGGGGGGTAAATTCATTGTTTAATTGCACATCGTCTATCATCAATCTGTATAATCTTATTTATCTGTTGTAGTATAATTTGTATTAGTTCGTTTTTGCTAAGGCATTAATAAGTAAACCCTACATGAAAAGTGGCGAATTGAAATACATGTGGTGAACGTGGAAGATCATCGGCTGATTGGTTAGGTAGGGGTTCGCGCATATCGTTAAACTGTGCGTAATATTTTTCGGGTACATCTAAGTATTGCAACCTGTACCCTACCGAAAAATTCATGGTTGCCCAATCGTTCAAAAACACCTTCATGCCAATTTGCGATTGCGCCATTACGCCGCCAATTAAGCCCGGGTTTTTAGCAGGCAGGTAAAAGCTATAACCCACCTTTTGGCTAACAATAGGTGCTACCCTTTTAGTACCTAAAGTGGCTCGGTACTCAACAAAAACGGGTATCATCATACTGGTGGTGCTGTTGTCTTTTTTTATCAGCAAGCCTTTAGGCCCGCTTACCTCAATACCAAAGCCAGGGCCAATGTACATGTAACGGTTTATTTGGTAAGCATTGCATGAGTGGTAGCTAAAGAAGTACTTGCCTTTGCTATACCCCGAGAAGCCAAAAATACCACCTATTTCATCGATAGTAACATAGTGGCGCTGGTTTAAATTTTTAGGTTTAGGCTTACCATTCTTAAAGGTATTTACAGTAGTAGTTGTATCGGCAGTTTGCGCAGCAGCAGTTATAGCGGTAACTGTAAATGCTGCTAATAGTAGAGTGTAAATCAAATTTTTCATAAACACGTTTTAGCTGTATTAAAGGTAACTATAATTGGGCATATAGGCTTACCTGCCTTCTGCCAATAAATTTATTAAGTAAATAATAGTTTAAAGATTGCTTCTTACCAACTAAGGCGTGTTTTTGCAGTTACATCTAAACAAGAAAGCCTCTCAAATCTAATTGAGAGGCTTTATGTTTCTCATAACGTATTATTCTTATGCAGCTTTTAACCTGTTAACGTTGCTTTTATCGAATTTCTCCTCTACAAATTCCTTAGTTACGGTAAAGCTTTTAACGTTGCTTTGCGATGGTAGTTCGTACATGGCATCGTTCATAATGGCTTCGCAAATGGCGCGTAAGCCACGGGCACCTAATTTAAAGTCCATAGCCTTTTCAATAATAAACTGTATGGCATCGTCCTCAAAATGCAGGTCAATGTTATCGGCCTTAAATATTTTCTTGTATTGCTTTAATAAGGCGTTTTTAGGCTCGGTTAGTATTGAACGCAGTGCTGTTAGGTCTAAAGGGTCTAAGTGCACTAAAACAGGCACACGGCCTATTAATTCGGGTATTAAGCCAAAGGTGCGCAAATCTAAAGGCGATACATACTGCAAAAAGTTTTCGGTATCAATCTTAGCATCGTCTTTACCTTTCTTAAAACCAACCTTGCTTTGGTTCATGCGGTTGGCAATAATGCGGTCTATACCTTCAAACGCACCACCACATATAAATAATATGTTGCTGGTGTCAACCTTTACCATTTTTTGCTCGGGGTGTTTACGGCCGCCTTGTGGTGGAACTAATACCTCGGTACCTTCCAGCAACTTAAGCATAGCTTGTTGTACGCCTTCGCCGCTTACATCGCGGGTAATGGACGGATTATCACCTTTGCGGGCAATTTTATCCATTTCATCAATGTATATAATACCGTGCTGGGCTGCGTTTACATCATAGTTGCAAACCTGTAGTAAGCGCGAAAGGATACTCTCCACATCTTCGCCCACATAGCCGGCTTCGGTAAATACCGTAGCATCAACAATGGCAAAAGGCACATTTAAAAACTTGGCAATACTACGTGCCAATAAGGTTTTACCTGTTCCGGTTTGGCCAACTAATAAAATGTTACTTTTTTCAATTTCAACCTCGTCGGTTTTACTTTGGTTTAAGCGCTTGTAGTGGTTATATACGGCTACCGAAATGTATTTCTTGGCCTCATCCTGGCCAATAACGTATTGATCTAAAAACACCTTAATATCCTTAGGCTTTACCGAGTTAGGTAAAGAGAATTGGAATTTTTTGTGTTTCTGAAATAACTCTTCATCAATTATTTGCTGGGCCTGATGTACACAGTTTTCGCAAATATGCCCTTCAATGCCCGAAATAAGTATTTGAGTCTCTTTCTTTCTGCGGCCACAGAAAGAGCACGTAGGTTCTGTTTCTTTCTTCATATAAGTAATACAAAATTACTAAAAAAGTAACCTCCAACAGGCAAAAAAGCTTGTTGGAGGTAAGATTTAACTGTAATTAGATGTGTGTTAACTATTTATTACGTACTAATACTTCATCAATCATGCCATATTCTTTGGCTTCGCTTGCGCGCATCCAGTAATCGCGGTCGCTGTCCTGGCTTACTTTTTCAACGGTTTGGCCGGTGTGGTGGCTTATAACCTCGTAAAGCTCCTCTTTAATTTTGCGTATTTCGTTTACCGAAATTTCAATTTCGCTGGCTTTACCGCCAATGCCGCCCAGTGGCTGGTGTATCATAACACGTGCATGCTTAAGGGCAGTACGCTTGCCGGTTTTGCCTGCGCAAAGCAATACGGCTGCCATACTTGCCGCCATACCTGTACAAATGGTTGCTACATCCATAGTTACGTACTGCATAGTATCGTAAATACCTAAGCCGCTGTATACCTCGCCGCCGGGGCTGTTTATGTATATCTGTACATCACTGCGGCTATCGCTGCTTTCTAAAAACAAAAGTTGCGCTTGTATTATGGCTGCTATATAGTCATCGATAGGTGTACCCAAAAATATAATGCGGTCCATCATTAGGCGGCTAAATACATCTACCTCGCGGAAAGGCATTTGGCGCTCCTCGATAACGGTGCGTGTAAGGTTGCTAATACCACTGTTGTTATATACTTTATTAATGTAGCTATCAACGCGGTTGCTGCTCATGCCGTGGTGTTTTACGGCGTATTTTTTAAACTCCTGTGCTTCTTTCAAGTTCATATCCTTCTTTATTTACGGTTCTAAAATGAAGTGCTTTTTTCAATTAACCAAATGACGGCTGAAATTGAAGGATATTTTATCATGCTACAAATCAATTCCCCTTAGGTAATTTACGACTTTATATATCTACTACGCTATTTTGGGTATAGGTGTTTAAACCACACCCCGTTCCAACCCATCTGCGATGCGGTGGAACTTCCCCTCTCCTTAATTAAGGAGAGGGGTTATGGGAGAGGTTGTTTAAGCTCTTTTACCCCTATGAAAACGGAATTGTTACTCCGACCTTTATTTTACTAAGTGCTCAATATTTAACCAGTCGTTTAACGCCCGCAGCGCGTGCATCGTGCATAACCTTAACCACATATACCCCGCTTGGTAAGTTGCTGATATTAAAGGTTTGGGCGGTGCCGCACATGGTGAAGTTTGCTACTACATTACCTACTGCGTTGTAAATAATTACATTACTACCTGCTGCGGTTGCAGAAATAGTAAACTGCTGATTAGCAGGGTTAGGGTACAGGGTAAAATCGAAGGGTTGGTCGTTAACAATGGTCGGTAAACCGATAGTTACCGAGGTGTCAACCGCTATGGTATTGGTAACGGTATTGGTTACTACGGGGCTGTTAAAATCGAAGTAGATATAGGCCGTGTTGCTTATTTGGGTGCCTATGGGCAAGCCGTGTTTTAACTTAACCTTGTATTGCACATAGCCGTGGCTGTTGGGCTCATCGGTAGTGCTATCGGGTAGATTAATGTTGGGGAAATTAAAGCGCACTATTTTTTCGTTTATCTGAATATGCGGTTGATGGCTATATGCCAACAACTGAAAACTGGCTTCATCTACATTCGCATCTAAAGTATCCATTACATAAATGTGCTGTGCCTCGGCGGTGCCTGTGTTTTGAAAATGTACGGTATAAGTTAGCCACTCCTGTGCAGTATCAATATTAGCCGATGGATAGACTTCTTTTTCGTTCGGGTCGTAGCTGTTTACAATAATAAAACAGTGGGTGAGCGTATTATTGGACGGGTTGTTATCGCCAATAGTAGGGGTAACGCTTACCGTAAAGCATACCTGCGAACCAATAGGGGCAAAGGTATCAGTTTGTACTACTATATTAAAATCGGTTAGTGCATTTACCAAGCCAAAATCGGCAACATTCCAAATTATGGTATCTCCATTAACAGTGGTAGGTGTTAGTGCGCCACTGGCAGGGCCTGTATAATGTGCAGGGCCATTAATAATTACCGTTACTGCGCCTGCTGCGCCAGCAGCGCAATGTGCGCCGTAGAAGTTGGTGATATCGCCAGCATTGATGTTGATGTTGGAGTTATTACCGGGACGAAACCGGTTAATACTTGATATTGTATTGATACCCACATCGTAACCCGGTTTGCAGTTTAAGGCGAAATCGTTATTGTAGAAATTAGAAGTGGTACTGGTAATTGAATCATAATAAGCTTGATTAGCAGGACATACAACATTGAATGGTAAATTATTTGTATCAATCCTTACAACATAACTGCCAATGCTATCAGTATTAAAAGAATAATAGCTATTATTTAACGTATACGTTTGTTTTATTAAAGTGCCACCATTCCATAACTCATATTTAATATTTTTAATACCAAATTCATTACTATCTATATTGCAATTATTATTGGTATCAAAAAAGGATATACCATTTATATTGCTATATATTAAGCAACCATTATTATTAAATAGGTCACATAGCGGAATTGAATTTAATAGAGGTGTACTAGTGCCATTTATAATAGGATAATTAGGTAAGCAGGTAATGGATGTGTTATTAAAACTAAGAGTTCCTATTGATGCTGGCAATTGTGGTAAGCAGGCCAGTAAATGGTTATTACCAAAATATAAACTATTCATATTTTGATTTAATAATTCTGGAATGGAAGATAGATTATTATAGGAACAATCTAATATGTTAAGTAATGCAGGTAAAGGAGGTAATATGCTGAGGTTATTACTGCTGCAAGTCAAAGTAGTTAGAGATGCAGGTAAAGAAGGTAAAGAGGTTAAGTTATTCTTCCCACAACTTAATGAAATAAGCGAAGCAGGCAGAGCGGGTAAAGAGGTTATGCTATTGTTGTAGCAATTTAAATTAGTAAGCGATGCGGGTAATGTGGGTAACGAAGTAAGGCTATTATTATAGCAGTGAAAAGTTGCAATCGATGCTGGTAATGTAGGTAAAATTGTAATTGAATTATTATCACAACGAATATAATTTAGTAAAGGGGGTAAAGGAGGTAACGTTGTTAAATTGCACTCATAACATTGTAGAGTATTGAGGGATGGAGGTAAAGCGGGCAAGGTGCCCAAGTTATTGAAACTACAGTTCAACACTTTAAGCGATGTGGGTAGAGCAGGTAAACTAGTTAAATTATTATCAGCAATATGTAATTCAATAAGCGATGTCGGCAGAGCATTTAAGTGGGTAAGGGTACCGTATACGCAGTACAATTTTTTTAGTCCCTTAAAATATTGAATCCCCTCTAAATTAGATACATTATAACTACCCCCACAATCAAGTAAGGTATCTGTCAATACAGCACTACACGTTGTATCCATTTGGTTGCCATTGATACACTGCGGGTAGTTAGTTTGCAAAAACGTAACAAAATTAGGGTCGGGTATAGTTACGTATTGAGCTTTGGCATTAAAGCCAAGGCTTATAATTAGTAGCAGGGTTAAGAGGTAGTTTTTCATGTACAGTTATTATCGGTATTAAATATGGTAAAAAATATTTAATTGGAAGAGGGTTTCTTCTTTTTAGATAATTTGCTTGCTGGCCGGAGATTTAAATCTCCGGCTATTGAGAATAAAAGACAACTAAGCTAGGCCGTGATTTAAATCACGGGCTAAGTGTAAACCCAATTTCTACCCAATTTTTTGTTACTAATGGCGTTTTTAGCGTTATATAGTTATGGTTAGGTTGATAGTTTTGGTGCTTACCGTTTTTGCATGTAATAGCTTACAGGCGGGCAATGCTTATACCGAACTTTTGCTAAAGGTAAAACCCGAGCGCGTAGAGGCTTATAAACTGCTAAGCACTAACCCTGCGCCTGTGCTGGTGCGCATGCCTTTTAACAGCGATAGTATACTAAACCCCGAGGTGTTTGCACGCTTGCGGGGCATTAAAGCCGCACGTATTGATTTGGTATATACTGCTTACCGCGAAGCGAAAAGTTTTGATCAGCCATTATTAAACCGTGGCAGGTTAGATAGCTTGCTAAAGTATGGCCCCGCATTGTTGGACGACCCGCTTACCGAGTGGCATTTTGTGGCGCAAACAGGTGCTACAACTGCCGATAGTGCTGCCAAACTTTTTCATGGGTTTGTAATATATCCGCGTAAGGAGGTAAGTGAGGCAGATAGTAAAATTGAAATGACGTTTTTAGAAACTACCATGGATAGTATTAACTGCTTTTTATTGAAGGAGGATTCGATATGTGTAATACCCACCATGCGTTTTAAAACACGATGGGTACCTACGGGTTATTATATACCGAAAAGCAGGCTACTGCAAAAACGCGGTGTAAAATCATTGGTAAAAGGCAGCCGCTACCCATATATGGAAAAAGCCCTAACGCGCGATACTATTATTAAGTACGATTCGGTACGCTGTTACGGTGGCCCTATTGACAGCCGCATATTTCAATACCTGCCCGATAGTACCGTTATTAAGGTGTTGGAGCGCCACCCCGAATGGAAAAACAAATTAGTGGTAACTGATGTTACGGGCAGTATGTCGCCGTACTCGGCGCAGTTACTGGTATGGTATAAGTTGCGCAAAGCCACTGCCGATGTAAAGTGGTTTACCTTTTTTAATGATGGCGATAATGCAACCGATAACCGCAAAACCATAGGCCGCACGGGAGGTATATATATGCTTGACGGGCGCAAGCCTTACGACGATATGCAAAATACTATGCAGGAGGCCATGCGTAAGGGCAATGGCGGCGATGCCCCCGAAAATAATATTGAAGCACTACTAAAGGGGCTTGAATACTGCCCCGAGTGCACCGATGTTATAATGATAGCCGACAACAGCGCACCCGTAAAAGATTTGATGCTGTTGAACAAGGTTAACCGCCCCATTAAAATTGTATTGTGCGGCGCGGATAACGGAATAATTAATGCCGAGTATTTAGATATAGCCCGCAAAACAGGTGGCTCGGTACACTTGCTAAACCAAGATGTTACCGACTTGATGAAGATGAACGAAGGCGAAATGATTGAGTTAGGTACACGCCGTTATAAAATAATAAATGGCAAGTTTACGGTGGTGGGTTTTCTGTAGATTTCGTTTTGCGGTAGTTCGATTATTCATCGGATGAATATGTGCGTAAATGGGTTGTATTTGCCAAATTATACGGCTCGTAAAAATAATTCATCCGATGAATGTAGAGGAGAGAAGGTAAAATAAAAACGGTTGGCAATTGCCAACCGTTCCGTTTATAGTTTTAAACCTATTATGGTTATGCCGGCTGTTGGGCAGGTTCCATTATGGCTTTAAATTCATCTAAGCTAACGGGTTTTTCAGCTAAGTGGGCTTTGCTTTTCACATAACCGAGCACTTTATCTTCCAACAGTTGTTCGCGGGTTTGCGACACTACTTTTTTATCGGCCAGTTGTTTTTGTACAAACTGTTCAACCCACTCTTCGCCAATGTTTTTTAAGCCGTATCCGTATAGTTGCTGTATTACATTCATACGCACTTTTTCGGTTACTTCTTCATCGGTTACATCTAAGTTTTGCTCGCGTACCAACTTACGTTGTATTAAACTCCAACGTAACGATTTAGCAAAATCAGGGTAATCTTTTTCAAGCTGCTCGGGGGTAATAGGTTGTTCGTTGCTCAATGCAATCCAACGCTTTAAAAATTCGTCGGGCAGAGGGAAGTCAACGTTCTCCATTAAACCTTTGTAAAGGTCGTTTACCACATAGCTATCGGTTTGTCCATCAAAGTAGGCTTCTAAGTCCTTCTTAATGTTTTCGCGCATTTCAGCCTCGTTTTTAGGGGCATCTGCTGCATCGCCGTAAACCTTTTGGAAAAACTCTTCGTTTATTTCAGCGGGTTTGCTGCGGGTAATATTGTTAAGTGTTAACCTGAATTTATCGCCTACCGCATCTAAGGTGCTAAGGTCGTTCATGTTCAATATGTTTTTGGCTATGCCTTCGCGGTCGCGGTCAAGCATTTCAAATACGTTGCCTTCAAAGCTTTCTTGCTTTTTAAGGTTCATTACGGTTGCCTTGGCGCCATCTTTCAACAAATCGGCAGCTATTGAAGATACAGTGCTAATACCACCTTCTTTTAGGCTACCATCGGCGTTCAATTCCTCAACGGTAAAGGTAAGCATGTCTTTTTCGCCTACAGTTTCAGGGTACTCATAAGTGGCAAAGCGGGCGCGTACGCGGTCCATTTCTTCGTCAATCATTTTATCCTCGGCCTGTATTTTGTATTTGGTAAAGGTGGGGCCGTTTTCAATGTAGGTTAAGTCGAACTCGGGCGCAAGGCCTATTTCGTAGTTAAACTCAATATCGGTCATGCTATTAACATCTACGTCCAGCTTTTGGCCATCGGCCGGTATAGGCGAAGCTATAATGTCAATTTTGTTTTCGTTCAGGTATTTGTAAATCTCGTCGTTCAGCATTTTGTTCAGCTCATCGGCCAATACGCTGTTGCCGTACATCTTCTTCACCATGTCAATTGGCACCATACCGGGCCTAAAGCCTTTAATCTGTACGTTTTTAGCCAGTTTTTTAATTTGCTGTTTTATTTGCGGCTCGTAATCTTCCTTTTTCAAGTTAATAGTAACCTTCGAGAGAAGATTGTCAACTTTTTCCTGAGTAATTGTCATCGTTATTTAATTTGTAAATTGTTGTTAGTCATTGAGGTTCTGCCAATTGAGAAGCAGAAAAGAAGATGTGCGGGCGGAGGGACTCGAACCCCCATGCCTCGCGGCGCTTGATCCTAAGTCAAGTATGTCTACCAATTTCACCACGCCCGCAACTAAAAAGAACTTCTTTGTTTTTAGGAGCGCCAAAATTAGAAGATTTAGCGAAAACAAAAAGAATTTTGAGAAAATATTAAGAAACGTAGCCCCGAAAAGCCAACTATATTAATTGTTAAGGCCAAAAGTGGCTAATTAAAGTAAAAAGGCGCTATGCGAAATAACTTCTACATAGCGCCCAAATAGGTTACATATTCTTCTTCTGTTGCTTTTCGGCTTTAGTGGTACGGTGCCAGTGCTTTTCGGTGCTTTTACAGGCTGATATGGCTATCATAGCAGTAGCTAAGGCCATAAGGGTAATGCTTTTTAACGCTTTCATAACTAATAGTTTTTAGGGCTGCTGCAATAAGCCTGCCACCAAGAAACTACACCGCTACATCGGCGGCTATCGCTATGTGGCGGCACTAAAACACTTAGCTTAATGCCTAAGGATCCTTTTTATTCAAACTTATAGTTATCATTTTCCATTTTTTAAACGCTGGTACCAAACTACCAATACACCTGAATTAAAGGTTTGCGTTTTTATAAGCTTCAGGTCAATTTTGTCGTCAATATTTTTAAACAGCACTAAGCCACTGCCCGATATAATTGGATGGATACAGAGGCGATATTCATCAATTAAACCAAGCTGCGTTAGCTGCGCAATAAGCGATGGGCTGCCAACTGCAATATCTTTACCCGATTGCTGCTTTAGTTTTAATATCTCCTCCTCAATGCCTCCGTGTACAAGTGTAGTGTTTTTCCAGTTTACAGCCTTGAGCGTTTTGGAAAACACAAGCTTCGGTATATTGTCTATCAATACCGCAAACTCATTTATAATTTTATCGTCGCCGGGGTTCTCTACAAGCGGCGGAAAGGCATCTTCCATTAGCTGGTACGTTTTGCGCCCGTATACAAGCGTACCTATATTCTTCATTAACTCATTGTAATACTCATGTAGTTCATCTGTAATAACCCCTACCTCATGATTACAATATCCATCAATGGTCATGTTCATTACTGCAATTACTTTTCTCATATCAGGCTTGTTTATTGCATTTACACAGCCACCTCGGCGGCTATGGCAGGGTAAGGGTTGTAGTCAACTAAGGTAAAATCCTCGTACTTAAAACCGAATATATCGGTAACGGCGGGGTTAATTTGCATAGTAGGCAGTGGGCGCGGTTCGCGGCTAAGTTGCAGCTTGGCTTGCTCCACATGGTTGCTGTACAAGTGTACATCGCCAAAGGTGTGTACAAAATCGCCAAGGCCGAGGCCGCATACCTGTGCTACCATCATGGTTAGCAAAGCGTACGATGCAATGTTAAAAGGCACACCCAAAAATACATCGGCGCTGCGTTGGTACAGCTGGCAGCTAAGTTTGGGTTTTTCCTCCCCTTTGGGGAGGTTAGGAGGGGCTACATAAAACTGAAACATAGTATGGCAAGGTGGCAGGGCCATATCCTCAATATACGGGGTGTTCCAGGCGCTAACTATTAAGCGGCGGCTGTTCGGGTTCTTTTTAATTTGTTCTATCAGGTTGGTTATCTGGTCTACACTTGTGCCATCGGGGGCCGGCCAACTACGCCATTGGTAACCGTAAACGGGGCCCAATTCGCCCCACTTTTTGGCAAATGCATCATCAGTAGCTACGCGTTGGGCAAAAGCCTTCATGTCGTCGCCTCCAAACTCAACGCTCTTTTTGTACTTGGCATAAGGCCAATCGTCCCAAATGCGTACGCCGTTTTGGGCAAGGTATTGTATGTTGCTATCTCCTTTTAAAAACCACAATAGCTCTTGTATTATTGATTTGGTGTGTACCTTTTTGGTAGTTAGCAGCGGAAAGCCATCGGCCAGGTTAAAACGCATTTGATAACCAAAACAGCTATAAGTGCCGGTGCCGGTGCGGTCGTCTTTCCAAACGCCGTTATCCAAAATATGATGTAATAAATCGTGGTACTGCTTCATAGCTGGCAAAATTACTACTATTTTTTATGGCAACAGATAGCTTATTCAACAGGTGTTTAAAACAGATTGCAGTGGTATATGTAGCTATAAACATTGCAGTAAAAAATTAAAAACCTTAACATCGCATAAGAAAATTAAATGCGATGCATAATAAATTATACTGCTACACCACAATATTACTTTTTGCATTAATAATATTTACGGCCCTGCAAGGTTGCAGTAAGCTGGATAAATACGGCCGCATGCCGCTCGGAAATTTAAAAAGCAGTTCGGGGCATATTGCTTTTAAGGCAATGGTGCGAAGCGATAGTGCATCGGTGCTTAATTTTGTGCCCGATACTTTTTTTTATAACAACGAGCCATACACCGGCACCGTAGTGCAATATGCAAACGATACATTAGCTACAGCATTAGGCTATTTGAAGAATGGTATTTTAGATAGCACCTGGCAGTTTAGGTTTAAAAGCGGTGGACTGCGCATGGAGGGAACTTATAAAAATGGATTGGAAGTAGGTTGGTGGAAATCGTATTACGGATACGGCAAACTTAGCATTGAAAAGTTGTACGATGATTACGGCTTTATGCTTATGCGCCGCGAGTATTATGATAATGGCAAATTAAAAAATTACCAAAACGTAAAATCGCCCTTGTTTGGCGACCGCGAACGCAAAATACAATTTAACCGCAAAGGCCAAGTTGACTTAGCTTATGTTGAAGATTCGATATTGCAACTTAGCGCCGATGAAATGACTGAGAAGGTTGGCAAGAATATGTTTATGCGCAAGCAATAAAAAGCCGCAACCGGGCATATAGTAAACTGTGCGCCCGGCTACGGTTAAAAACCAATAATTAAAAAATCCTTTCGCGTAAAAAGTATTGTTATAACGTAACGGTACTTCAGTTATTATACATGTTGGCAGGTTTACAAAATAAAAAAACCAATCAGTTCATAACGCTGAATGGTTTTGGTTTTTGATAAAAATTTCTGAGTCGTGGTTTTACAATAATAAACGGTTTTATGTTTGAAGGAAATCGGTTATGGTAAATTTACTACACTGCCATAAATAGCCGGTAGTGTAATGGTGATTTGTGTATTGTCGATTAAATATTAAAGCTGTTGGTGTGGCAAATAGTGTAGCAATCATATACCACATATACCGAAAAACCCGCCCCTAAAGTTTCAGAAACAGGAAATAATATTTTATAAATATTTTTAGTTGAAGTGTAACCTTTTATAAAAGCTACTACTGTGGTTGCTTTTGCTTATTAGCACTAATCAATATAGTGGCCTGTAGCAATTTTGGTATCAAGCATACTACTGTATCCGCTTAATTTTTTTGCCTTCCTCCAGTATTTAAGTGCATCATCGGCACTCCCCTGCTTAAATAAAATATCGCCGTACCTTTCTAAATAAGCTGCATACTTGCTGCCACCCAAATTAAGCGCTTTCAATTCCCAATCGGCAGCTGCACTATAGTTATTCAGCAAAAATAAAATGTAGGCGTAAGTATCCATTGCATTATAGTCTGTGGGTTCAAGCCTTACCGCATCAGCTGCGTATTGTTTGGCTTCGTCCAATTTTATTTTCTGTACAGCACATAGCCAGGCATAATTGTTCATGGCCGATACGTATTCTTGGTCGGCAGCTTTTTTGTACCACTCCAAAGCCTGTACTGTGTCAATGGCAAATAATGTACCCTGTTCATAAGCAAGGCCTAACCTGTATTGCGCTGTTTTATGCCCTAAGTCAGCAGCTTTTTTATACCATTCTCCGGCCATTTTTAAATCTATAACAGTACCACGACCGTATTGGTACAGGTAAGCCAAATTGCTCATGGCAATAGGGCTGTTATTATTAGCGGCAAGGCTGTACCAAGTAAACGCAATTTCCATGTTTTGCTTTACCCCTGTACCGTATTCATAACAATAACCTAAATTTAATTGCCCCGATGCACTTCCTTTTTGTGCTGCACGCTTATAGTATTCCACAGCTTTTTCCTTATTCATTTTTACACCCTTGCCGGCATCGTATAAATAACCTATGTTAAACAAACCGCTTGGGTCATCTTTTTCAGCAGCTTTGTTATACCAGTAGTACGCCGATTCATAATTCCTTGGTGTTCCCGTACCCTGGGTGTACATATAACCTAACTCAATCTGCGCATCGGTATAATCGGCCTGCGCCGATAAAGTTAACCACTTCATAGCTTCGGTGTCATCGCGTTTAGTGCCCCGCCCCGATGAGTATAATAAAGCTAAAGCATACTGTGCATATTTTGCATTCCTGTCATCGGTTAAGTTGGCAGCTTTTAAATAGTAGTTAAAAGCGGTAGTATCATTTTTTTCAACACCCAGGCCATATTCATATAAGTAGCCTATTCTGTATATACTAATGCCGTTATTTTTCTCCGCCGACATAGTGTAATACTTCATAGCCTGTGCATAATCGGTTTTAGTGCCCCAGGCATGTTCGTAGCAGGCGCCCAAATTATGCAGGCCGGTGGCATTACCTAAATCCGAGGCCTTAATAAACCATACTATAGCGCTGTCGTTGTTTTCAGTTACACCTTTACCGTGCAGGTAAGCATAACCTACTTCGGCCATTGCTTTATCGCTGCCCAAAGCCGATGCCTTCAAAAAATAGTTGAGCGATTCTACGTAGCGCCCATCGTAATAACTTTGGCTACCCGAATCAAATAATGCTTCGCATTGTTTATTAATATTAATGGCATCGTTCACCAAATCGCTTAGCCCTTGGCTCCACCCTGTGCTACACAACAGCATAGTAAATAAACAAACCAGATATCCTTTCATATTTACGGTTTAAAGTATAAATATGATAAATGTTTTGAAAATGCCTAATTATTTGGTTAAGGCATTAAAAGTGGCTTCAATATTTTGTAAACCCTGCTTAAGTTCTGCCAATGTAGGCCAACCAAAACCAATGCGCATATACATTTTATCCTGCTCAAACCAATGCCCCGGCCCTACTATAGTACCGTGTTCGTTATACAGCGTATCATAAAACTTTTCGGTATCTACTTTGTACTGTGCTTTTAAGCGGGGGAAACATACTACACCTGCTTTAGGTTGTACCCATTCCAAATAAGGTTGTGCGGCAAACCACGTTTTCATTACGTCAAAATTATCGCGTATTATTTGGTGGTGCTTGCCTATTATTTGTTGCTTGTCGCGTATTAAGGCCCATGCAATTTCTTCGTCAACTACGCTATTACATAAGCATACCTGTTCCTTGGCTGCTAAAAAATTATGCATTAATGTTTGGTTGCGGCACACTATCCAGCCAATGCGTATACCCGGCGCGCCATACGATTTTGAAACGGAGGATACCGAAATAACTTTATCCGATAGCTCGGCAACATACGGTTGCAATGCGGTTTCAAAATTTAAATCGCGATAGGTTTCATCTACCAACAAATAGCAGTTGTGTTTTTCGGCTAATGCTATTAGTGCTTGTATGGTTTCGTTACTATACAGTTTGCCGCTTGGGTTATGCGGATTTGTAATACTAATTAAACGCGTGTTGGGCTGCATGGCTTTGGCAACGGCATCCACATCTATATCAAAGTTGTTCTCGAATTGCAGGTCAACAATGCTCATGGGGCATTGCAGCATGCGGGGTGTTTCTAAATTAGTGCCGTAGTTGGGGCGTATTACCACCAAGTGCTCGGTAGCGCTAAGCAGGGTAGTAGCTACCACAAACAGCGCAGTTGCAGCGCCGCTGGTTACCAATACATCATCGGGGATAAGCACTTTGCTGTCCTCAATAATTACCTCGCGCAACTTTACTATGCCTTTGTGCTCGCCGTAAAACAAAACCAAATTACTTAGGTCCACGTTTACATCGGACATACTAATATCGCGCATCGAGCTTTCGGCTAAGTTGTATTTAATATTGCCATAGCCCATCTCTTCGGGGCTTTCAATTTCAATAGGCATGCGGCGGTATTGCATAGGGGCGTATGGTTTAGGTTTGTAAGTTAAAAGTTGAAGGTTTAGGATGTAAGATATTTCTACAACGACGGATAACTATCGGGGTCAACCTCGTTCATCATGTTGTAAATTACCTCAAATACTTCTTCGGCATTGGGCTTACTAAAGTAGTCGCCATCGGTGCCGTAAGCGGCGCGGTGGGCTTTGGCGGTAATGGTGCGCGGTTCGCTATCTAACCAACGGAAAGCCTGTTGTTTTTCGAACACTTGCTGAAACATATATGCAGCGGCGCCACCGGGTACGTCTTCATCTAAAAACACTACGCGGTTGGTTTTCTTCACCGATTCAATAATGCTGTGGTGTATATCGAAAGGCAATAAAGTTTGCACGTCAATCAGCTCAACCGATATGCCCGCCTCTTCCAATTGCTCGATAGCTTCCTCGGCTATGCGCACGCAGCTACCGTAGGTAACTATGGTAACATCATCGCCTTGTTTTAATACTTCGGGCACGCCCAATGGCACGGTAAATTCGCCAATATTATCAGGCAGTTGTTCCTTAAGGCGGTAGCCATTTAAACATTCAATCACCAATGCAGGTTCATCGCTTTGTAATAAAGTATTGTACATACCAGCTGCCTGTACCATGTTGCGCGGCACGCAAACATATATACCACGCAGCGAGTTGATAACCATACCCATTGGCGAACCCGTATGCCAAATACCCTCTAATCTATGTCCGCGTGTACGGATTATTAATGGGGCCTTTTGTATGCCGCGTGTGCGGTATTGCAGGCATGCCAAATCATCACTAAGCGGTTGCAGGCCGTATAGTAAGTAATCTAAATATTGTATTTCGGCAATGGGGCGCATGCCGCGTAGTGCCATGCCTATACCCTGACCCATAATAGTAGCCTCGCGTATGCCGGTATCGAAAATGCGTAGCTCGCCGTACTTATCCTGTATGCCGGCAAAGCCTTGGTTTACGTCGCCAATTTTGCCTACGTCTTCGCCAAAGGCAACTACGTTAGGGTATTTGGTAAACAAGTGGTCGAACAATTCGTTCAATACTTCAAAGCCATTTATACTTTTTGAAGTAGAAGAATACTGCGCCTTTACCGCGGGCACTTTTAATGCATTCGTGGGGCTTTCGCTATAGGTGTGCGCGCTATATACCTCCTGATATTGTTGCTGGTAATTTTGCAGCCAGTTGCGCAGTTGGTTAAGGCTTTGCAGGTTTTCGCCCTTCATAATACGAAGTACTTTTTTGCCTGTTTTTACAATATCCCTGCGCACAGGCCCTATCGTTTTTTGAAAATCGGTAATGGCCTGTTGCAGTTGCTCGCTGCCGCTTTCGTCAAGCAAAGCGTTTAAGTATTCCAACAGTTCGTTTATCTCGGCTTTAAGCGGCGTATTAAATTTGCTCCAGGCATCTTTTTTGCTTTGTGCGGCATGCTCTTTAGCATCCTCAACTATTTGGTCGCAATCTGCGGCGGTTGCAATGCCGCCCTCAATCATCCACTCACGCATTTTTTTTATACAGTCAAACTCCTTTTCCCATTCTAACCTTTCGGCGTTTTTGTAGCGCTCGTGCGAGCCCGATGTGCTGTGCCCTTGCGGTTGCGTAACTTCAATAATGTGGAACAAAGCAGGGGTATGCGTTTTACGCATCTTCTCAATACCGTTTTTGTAGGTTTCTACCAACTTAGGGTAGTTCCATCCTTCGCAAACGTATATATCAATGCCATTGCCGTTTTCATCGGCCTTAAAGCCACTAATAACTTCCGAAATACTCTCCTTAGTAGTTTGGTATTTTTTAGGTACCGAAATGCCATAGCCATCATCCCACACCGAAATAGCCAAAGGCACTTTCATAACCCCTGCGGCGTTCAGGGTTTCCCAAAACAAGCCCTCGCTGGTGCTGGCATCGCCTATGGATACAAACGATACCTCGTTGCCTTTATCCGAAAATATATCGTAGTCCTGTAAACCTTTGTTTTGCCTGTAAAGTTTAGAAGCTAAAGCTAAGCCCAAAGCACGTGGCATTTGGCTGGCGGTAGGCGAACCATCGGCCGATGAGTTATATCGGGCTGTTTGATCCAGCCAATTGCCGTTTCCATCCTGCAAAGGGGTAGCAAAGTGCCCGTTCATTTGTCGGCCACCGCTCATGGGTTCTTCTTTTTGGTCGGGGTTGGCGTATAGCTGGGCAAAAAACTGTTCAACCGTTAGTTCGCCAAGCGCCATCATCCAGGTTTGGTCGCGGTAGTAACCGCTGCGCCAGTCGCCATGCTTAAAAGCCTTAGCCAGCGCTATTTGGGCAACTTCCTTTCCATCGCCGAATATGCCGAATTTAGCCTTGCCTGTTAATACTTCTTTACGCCCCAGCAAACTGGTTTCGCGCGATATGCATGCTGTACGGAAATCGTTTAGCACTTCATCTTTAAATTGTTCAAATGTTATTTTACCTGTAGCACTTTTCGCCGTCATATTTTCTGCCATATTCTTTAAAGTGTGTAGTGCGAATATAAAACAATAGACGTTAGACGATAGATGTTAGATAATAGAATTGAGGGGTTGAAACCAATACATTAGGCAGTAAACCGTTGACGGATGCCAGAAGAAAAGGGGAATATATGCTTAAAAGGGTATAAAATTAGGCTGTTTGTGCCTTTTTGCGAGCCCTCCACCAAAAAAAGCCAACGGTGCCAATAACTAAATATGGGGTAAGTAAAATGTACATAATGCCTTTGTTTAACCCATCGGCTACTGATGAACCTGCCGCTTGCGATGTTTGCGGTACTGCCTGGCACATAGCACATTGTGCATTAGCATCGGTAAAGCCTATGCAGCTAACAATTACTACCAGCAATAAAAACAAGGCAAATTTGTATGTACTTTTCATAACACAAATATAGTGTGTTTACTTGTAGTAAGGCGATATTAACAAATAAACCAAAACGCCTGTTATAGCTACATATAGCCATAAAGGATAAGTGTAACGAACTAATTTTTTGTGCGTGGCGTACTCGCCGGTAAGGCCCTTGTAAGCTGTGAATAATACAAAGGGCATAATAATACCTGCCAATACTATATGGGGTATTAGCACCGCGTAATAGAAATATTTAATAGCACCCTGGCCACCAAACTTGGTTTCGCCGGCAAAAAGGTGGTGCGCTACATACGATAATAAAAAGCACACCGACAGGGTAATGGCCATAAGCATGGTTTGCTTATGTGCTAAGTACTTTTTTTGTTTTACCAATACCAAACCAATTATCAGTAAAAGGGTAACAATAGAATTTAGTACAGCATTGATAGAGGCAAAAATATGCGGGTTAAAACCCAAATCTACATGTACGGTAACCCTGCTGGTTAATACCACTAAGCTAAATACCGCTACACTTACAACCCCTATTATCCAATAGGCTGCTTGGTCGTTCTTCTTCATGCTTGCCGGTAGCATCATTGTTCTTTTTTTATTCGTTGTTTTTTAAAGCTGAAACCTTTTTCGTTCGCTCTTAATATTAATATCATATCAGCCATTAGCCTGTTTACACTCAGGCTATCAATACCACTGTAATAGTTACGTATGTTGCCGTCCTTATCAATTAACACCAGTTTTTCGCTGTGTACAAACGATTCGGGAATGCCATCGTCATCGGGCTTGGCAGTAATGTATAATCCTTTAGCTGCCAGTTCAGATACCTGTTCCTGCGATCCCCGCAAAAAATACCACTTGCCAGGTATTGTGCTGTGTGCATTGGCATAAGCGCGCAATTGCGGAAGGCTATCGCGGCTAGGGTCAACAGTTATTGACACCAATTTTACCTGCACGTCATTAATAAAAGTTGATTGAATACGCTCCATACTGTTACTTAACTTGGGGCATATGCCCGGGCAGGTAGCAAAAAAGAAATTAGCCACATACATGTATCCGCGTAGCGAATCAAGCGAAAGCGAGTCGCCGTTTTGTGTTTGGAACTTATAGTTAGGCACCACGTGGTATAGCGAGTCGGTATATTTTTCACGACTTACTAAATCAGTAGCTTCCTCGGCCTTTAAAAAATACATTTTGTGTGGCGGTTGTATACCGCGGTTTACGTTACGGCTTAGGTTTAAGCTATCTAACAACTTTGGTACAAATAAATAAAGTACAATGGGTACTACCAGCGCAACCGATACTGCTATAATATTTCGTTTTCTGTTTTCCATATTTTAAAAAGGCGGCGCAAAGTAAAGCCATATCCATTAATATGGGGCGTTATTTAAACCAAAAAATGCGGTGAATGTTCAATATGGCTGTTAATACTTCATTTGCAGTTACTTAACCGTGCGTTATCAAGATTTTGCCAATAACCTTATCTTAGCCCCCTTATGCATTTTAATTCCATATACCGATACAGCATTGCCCTTACATTGCTATGTATTAGCTTACTTGGTATAGCCCGCGATACCAGGGGCGATGCCATTGATGTAGCGTCGTACACCTTAAATATTAACCTAACCGATTTTACGGGCAAAATAATGCAGGCTAATGCTGTAATAGGCATAAAAGCCAGGCAAAACGGAGTTGACCACATACAGCTTGACTTACTTAAATTGACTGTTGACTCGGTAAAGGCAGATGGCGTTAATGCATCTTATTCCTACAACGATTCAGTAATTGATTTATATCTATTCAATACTCTAAACACAGGCGATTCAACCACGCTGCAAGTTTATTACCATGGCCATCCCTTACAATTAAGCGGCGATTTCGGAGGCTTTTACTGGACTTCGACTTATGCCTTTAATATTGGGGTTAGCTTTTTAGCCGACCCGCACACCTATGGCCGGGTGTGGTTTCCTTGCCTCGATAACTTTGAGGTACGCAGTAATTACGAATTTTACGTTACCACTAAAAATGCCCACAAAGCATTTTGTAATGGCATATTGCTTGATACTGCCACAAGCGGAGCCAATAAAATATGGCATTGGAAACTGGCTGAAAAAATACCCTCGTACTTAGCCTCGGTTACCGTATCCGATTATCAAACCATTACGGATACGGTGCAAGGCATTAACGGTACTATCCCTATTCAGTTAGCTGCCCGCGCTACCGATACTGCGGCGTTGAATAGTTTGTTTGTACACCTGCATGATGCATTTCATATTGAAGAAAGCCTTTGGGGGCCTTACGAATGGGAGCGGGTGGGTTATTGCATAGTGCCTTTTAGCGCAGGCGCTATGGAGCATGCCACCAACATCAGTTTTATGCAGTATTACCTGAACGCCTATGCAAGTGATTGCGAAACTACCATGGCGCATGAACTAAGCCACCATTGGTTCGGCAATTTGGTAACCTGCGATAGTGCTTCGGAAATGTGGCTGAACGAAGGCTGGGCAAGTTATAACGAGCATACTTTTGTAGAAGGCGTATACGGCAAACAAGCTTATGATGACTACACGCGCAATAACCACGAATACGTAGTACACATGGCGCATGTAAATGATGAAGCCTACCTGCCTGTAAGCGGTGTGCCCGCCGATAAAACTTATGGTACTACGGTTTACAGTAAAGGCGCCGATGTAATACACACCCTGCGCTGGTACATGGGCGATTCGCTTTTCTTCCATTGCATGAGGAACTTTTTAACCGATAATAAATGGCATAACATAGGCACTGCACAATTGCGCAACTACCTAAGCCAATGCAGCGGAATTAATTTGAACGATTATTTTAATGATTGGATATACTCGCCGGGCTTTACCCATTTAAGTATACAAAACTACACGTTACAGCAAAGCGGAATTAATACCAATGTAGAGCTGTATATACGCCAGCGCTTGAGCCATGCACCGGGTTATTATACCCATGTGCCGGTTACGGTTTCGTACTTCGATGCTGATAGAAACAGGGTGGATGAAGTGGTAGATGTAAGCGGCGAATGCACTTTGCATACCCGCACCTTTACCGATTTTGTGCCCGTGTATATTGCGTTGGATTTGGATGGCCAAGTGCAAGATGCCATTACCGATGAATGGATACCGATTGCCGACACCGGTACTTATGATTTTGGTACAGCTAAAATGATGGTGCAGATAAACCATATAAATGATACTGCCCTACTGCGGGTGGAGCATAACTGGATAGCACCCGATGCCATGCGCAACCCTATACAAGGCCTGCACCTGCACGATTACAGGTATTGGACCGTAAGCGGTGTGTTCGATTCAACCATGCATGCAACTGCTACTATTGATTATGATGGCACCTCTGCCACGTATTTAGACAATACTTTTTTTACCAATAGCGAAGATAGCCTTACCTTAATGTACCGTGCCAATCAGGATAGTGATTGGGCAATTGCCGATTCGTTTTTTGTAGATAAGCAAGGTAGCGCAGCTAATAAAACGGGCAGCGTTGTTATTTATAACTTAAAGCAAGGCGAATATAGTTTGGCCATTTATAATTCTGCATTGCCAACTGCGGTTAATACATGGCAAGGTTGCAGCCAATTATTGAATATAGAAACACCTGCTGAAAATGCCATTAGCCTGTACCCTAACCCTGCTAACGATGCCATAACAGTGCAGTTTGCCAACAATACGTTTAACGAGGTTGAAGTGTTTGATATAACAGGCAGAAGCTTGGTTCGCGAAAAAATTGCTTCTTTGCAAAGCTCGGTATTGCTGAATGTAAAACCACTGGCGGCAGGTTCTTATGTATTATCGTTAAAAGGGTTTAGCGGCAACCGAAGTAGTATAGTATTTATTAAAAACTAAAATAGGTTCTCGCAGAACACGCTAAATACGCAGAAAAACAAGTGAATAATTCTGCGAGAAATAAAAAGTAAGTATGAAGAAAGTATCGGTAATAGGAGCAGGAACAATGGGCAATGGTATAGCCCACGTATTTGCCATGAATGGCTACGAAACAAATTTGGTTGATATATCGCAGGATGCGCTAAACCGCGCCATAGCCAACATTACTAAAAACTTGGACCGCATGGCGGGCAAAGGCACTATAAGCGATGAAGCTAAAACGGCAACGCTTAAAAACCTGCACACACATACCACTATGGATGCTTGCAGGGACAGCGACTTGGTAGTGGAGGCGGCTACTGAAAACGTAGATATTAAACTGAAAATATTTAACCAGTTAGATGAGATATGCAAGCCCGAAACTATTTTGGCTTCTAATACTTCATCTATAAGCATTACTAAAATAGGTGCAGCTACCAAGCGCCCCGACAAAGTAATAGGCATGCACTTTATGAACCCCGTACCTGTAATGAAACTGGTAGAGGTAATTAAAGGCTATGCTACCAGTAATGAGGTGTTGACGCTGATAATGGATACATCGAAAAAATTAGGCAAAGTGCCTGTTGAGGTGAACGATTATCCTGGTTTTGTAGCCAATAAGATTTTGATGCCTATGATTAACGAGGCTATAATAACCTTATACGAAGGCGTAGCAGGTGTTGAAGAAATTGATACCGTAATGAAATTGGGTATGGCGCACCCTATGGGCCCATTGCAGTTGGCCGACTTTATTGGCTTAGATGTATGCTTAGCTATTATGCGTGTACTGCACGATGGCTTTGGCAACCCTAAATACGCGCCTTGCCCTTTATTGGTAAACATGGTAACCGCAGGTTACTTAGGCGCTAAAACAGGCGAAGGCTTTTACAAATACACCGCAGGCAGTAAGGATTTAGTGGTAAGCCCTATGTTTGGATAAATAGTTTTAGGATAAACGAGGACCGTAAATAAATCTGCAAATTTCGAGTTTATCGGTACTCATACGGAAAACAATAATCCATTTCCCATAACTAATACAACTATACTTAAATTTTGAAAGCGAAGTATGCCTGCATAAAGCATAATTCGCTTTTGCTTTTGACAAGGAGATTATTTTAGAATACACTTTTCCTAACCAACGGTCGCCACTATGTTCAGTGTTAATTTTTTCAACGAACAAGGCTGCTTTAATCATTGCATTCCTTGCCCGTTTTTTAACCACTATCCTCATTTTTTCTTTCTGGCTTTTACCAGTTCTTTCTTCATATAGTCGAAAGCCTCTTCAATACCATATTCTTCGCCATCATCTTTAGCTAACCATGCTTCAATCTGTTTTTTTGAAGGCTTAGGTCCGGGCAATGCCATTTCTTCGTCGGTTAGCTCAATATCAGCTACCGTTTCAATACCCATCTCTTTGGCCACTTTTACCAATAGCCCCATTTTCTTTTTTGAGTTCGAACGAAAAACAACCTTTTCCATACTTTAAATATAACGATTTAGGTGCGGAGTTTAAAATCAATTCAAACTTCAACTACATCCTTTCAGGTACGTCAATACCTAATAGTTTCATACCTTTTTTAATAATAATGCCTGTTTGGTTGCTTAGCGATACACGTAATAATTTTTCCTGTTCTTGCCCGGCATTTAGCACGGGCATTTCGTGGTAAAATTTATTGTATGCTTTTGCAAGTGTATAAATGTAATTAGCTACTTCCGATGGGTCGTATTTATCAGCCGCCGAAGTAATCGTGTTTTCAAATTCATTAATTACTTTCAATAACTCGCGCTCAACTTCTGCCAATTTGGTATCATCGGTTATTTCAAAACCGGAAGCTTCGCCTGCTTTACGCATTATGGCACGTATACGCGCATGCGTGTATTGTATAAATGGCCCGGTGTGCCCTTGAAAATCGATACTCTCCTCGGGGTTAAATATTATTTTCTTGAACGGGTTAACACGCAATACAAAATACTTTAGTGCCCCTAAGCCAATAGTGCGGTATAGTTCCGTGGCTTGTGCATCAGTAAAGCCTTCAATTTTACCTAACTCCTTAGTGCGTTCTTCAGCAATGCGTAATACCTCGGCTATTAAATCATCGGCATCCGCGGTTTTACCTTCGCGGCTTTTAAACCTACCCGTTGGCGATTCAACCAATGCATACGATAAATGGTAAATACCCCTTGCCCACTCCTTGCCTAATTTCTCCAAGGCCAACTTTAGTACCTTAAAGTGGTAGTCCTGTTCGTTAGCTACTACATAAATCATTTTATCCATGCCAAATTCTTCATGGCGCAACTCGGCGGTAGCAAGGTCCTGGGTAATGTATATCGATGTGCCATCGGCGCGCAACAGCACTTTTTCGTCTAAGCCTTCGGGTGTTAAATCAACGGCAACGGCGCCGTCTTTATGTTTGTAAAACACACCTTTCTGTAAGCCTTCGTCAACTATGCCTTTCCCTAATTTATAGGTTTCGCTTTCGTAATAGTCTTTTTCAAAATCTACGCCCATTACATTGAACGTTTGCTGAAAGCCCTCGTACACCCATGCATTCATTTGTTTCCATAGCTTAACGGTTTCAGGGTCGCCTGCTTCCCATTTCAACAGGGTTTCCTGCGCTTCCTTAAATATGGGGGTCAACTTTTTAGCCTCATCTTTATCGGCAGGTGCATTTTCAAGTGCTGCCATTTCTTCGGTAGCTACCTGATTAAATTTAACATACCAATCGCCCACAAAGTGGTCGCCTTTAATGCCTGTGCTTTTTGGTGTAGCACCATTGGCATAGCGCTTATACGAAACCATGCTTTGGCAAATAGCAATACCACGGTCGTTATAAATATTTACTTTGGTAACATCGTAACCGGCTGCTTTTAATATTTCGCTCATGCTAAAGCCCAACAGCATATTACGCACGTGGCCTATATGCAAGGGCTTATTGGTATTAGGGCCGCAATATTCCAGCACTACTTTGCTTTCTTTAGCAGGTAAAGTGCCATAAGTGGCATTGGCTGATATTTTCTTCAGTTGGTTAAGCCAGTAAGCATTACTTAACGAAAGGTTCAAAAAGCCCTTTATAACGTTAAACCCGTCAATAATGCCTTCGTTATTAGTTAGTGCCTTGCCCAATGCGTAGGCAGTTTGCTCGGGGTTTAGCTTCGAGTGTTTTACTAACGGAAACACCACAATGGTGTAATCGCCAACGTGTTCCTTCTTGGTAATATTGATGGTTACATCGGCGGGAGTGATGTCGGCATCAAACTTTTCTTTAAAAATATCTACGGTAGCATCTTTCAGCTGTTGTTCTAAGGTCATCGTTCTAAAAATTCTTTTGGGACAAATGTCGGCGCGAAGTTATAACTTCGCGGTCAATTTTTTGGACATGACGAAAAAACAGAAATACCGCGACCTGATTAACCAAACGTTCGACTTTCCTCAACCTGATTTTAGGGAGGAAAAAGGACAGCTATTTTGGAATGACCTGCCCTTGATGGAGATAGTGGAAAAGTACGGCACGCCTTTGCGCCTTACCTACCTGCCCAAAATAGGCCAGCAAATACAAAAGGCGCGCAGGTTGTTTAATAGCGCTATTGCCAACCATAATTACCGCGGCGACTACCATTACTGCTACTGCACCAAAAGCTCGCACTTTTCGTTTGTAGTTGAAGAGGCTTTGAAGAGTAAAACCTTTATCGAAACCTCGTCGGCATTCGATTTTGACTTGATAAAGAAAATGGCTGCCAAGAATTTGGTAAGCAAATCGGGCTACATTATTTGCAATGGCTTTAAACCGCAAAGGTATATTGATAGCATAGTGGAGGCATATAACAGCGGTTACACCAATATAATACCCGTAATGGATAACCTAGATGAGCTGGAGAAATACCAAGGATTTACAGGCCCCGTAAACATAGGCATACGCATAGCCGCCGAAGAAGAGCCGAAGTATGAATTTTATACCTCGCGGTTAGGGGTGCGCTATAACGATATTGTTCCGTTTTTTGAGCAGAAGTTGAAGGACAACCCGAACTATAAATTGAAGATGTTACACTTCTTTATTGATACAGGGATTAAGGATGTGAACTATTACTGGACGGAGTTTCATAAGGCATTGGATGTATACTGCGATTTAAAGAAAATATGCCCCGAATTGAACACCATTAATTTGGGTGGCGGCATGCCTATTAAGCACTCGTTGGCTTTCGATTTTGATTACGAATACATGATTAACGAAATAGTGAGCCAAATAAAAAATACCTGCAATGCCGAGGGTGTTGATGAGCCCGATATTTTTACTGAATTTGGTAGCTACACCGTTGGCGAAAGTGGCTGTGTATTGTTTAACGTATTAGGAGTAAAACGCCAAAACGACCGCGAAACATGGTACATGCTGGATGGTTCGCTGATGAACAACCTGCCCGATATTTGGGGCTTATCGCAGCGCTTTATAATGCTGCCCGTAAACAAGTGGGACGATGAATACCACCACGTTAACTTAGGTGGCATAACCTGCGATGTAGGCGATTACTATAACAGCGATGCACACATTAACCAGGTGTACTTACCCAAGCTAAAGCAAGGCGATAAACTTTGTATTGGTTTTTTTAACACTGGCGCCTATCAGGATACGTTAAGCGGTTACGGAGGTATTAAGCATTGCTTATTGCCCAGCCCGCCACATATATTGGTTAGCGAAGACCAGAAAAATAAATTTACCTACAAGGTATTTGCCGAAGAGCAAACCGCCGAGAGCATGCTAAAGATACTGGGCTACTAAACGTATTAAAGCGTGAAGGTGTTAACGTGTTAATGTAATTGCGTTTGTACTTTAACAGGTTAATATGTCCGCACTTTATTGTCCTTGCTGCATTTGCTGCACTATGTTTTTAAGATAGTCTGCCTGGGTTTTGTTGCCTACCATTTCATACGCTGCCGATAGGTAATACAATGCCTGTATGTTATCCTTGTTTAAGGCAAGGCATGCGTTTAAAGCATCAATGCCTTTTTGCGCGCGGGTAGGGTCGGTGCGTACGGTGTTCAGGTAGGCCAAGCCTAAATTCATGAGTGCTACATCGGCTTTCGGATATTTTTTGCAGTAAGGTTCTAAGTATTGTACGGCAGTTTCAAAATCATTTTTCTGTACGGCTTGTAAGCCCAGTACATCGCCGCGGTCGTCCTTACGTATTACGCACGAAAGCGGAACGCCATCGGCATATACGGTATATATAGCCTGCTCGGGCGGAAAGCATCCGTTCAGTAATAGTTCCCTATCCACATAACGGTTGTATAGTACCAGGTAGTCGGCATCAATAGCACAGCGGTTTCGGTAGCTAACGTAACCAACCTGCACATTGGCGGTATCGGTTTTCATGTAATGCGTAGCCGGCGAAACTGCATTTGATATAATAAGTGTTTTGCGGCCATCGCTACGTTTCATGTTTTCGTTCTTCTTAATCCAATCCATACACTGCTTTACCGAGCTCATGTAATAATCTAACTCGTAATTGGCAAAAGCACCTTTAATGCCGCCCTCCAACTCATTAAAATAAACGTATTCATTAGGGTGGTTGGCAAACATATAGCGGGCTGGTAAGGCAATAAGTACTAACAGCATTATTACAATTGCGTACTTTACCCCCTTCTGAAACCTGCTTATAAAATAACTAAACGTTAAGCCCGCTAAAATGATAATGCTGGGGTACACAAAAAAGAAGTGGCGCATGGTATCGTACAGCACACTCTTTTTGTAAATAATATAGCATAACGGGAACAGAATAGTAAAATACAAAAAGCCTAAGAAAAGCAACTGCCTTTTGCGCCTTAAATAGGGCACTAACGCGAAGGACGCAATTAAACCTAATAAACCAAATAAGGGAGTCGAAATCCAAAGCCATTTGGGAATGTAGTACCAAGGTACCTGTGTTGAAAATATATGGCTACCCTCGAACAAAATGCGGATGGTAACGGGATATTTTTCAGCAACTTGAAGCGCCTCTAAGGGGTGCTTAATAGGGCTTACCAATCCATAAGGCCAAAACAATAAACTAATACAATAGCCCATTACCGATGCCAGTAACACGTATTTAAAACTTGGCCAAATGTTTTCTTTAAATTTCGAGAAGTTGAATAACTCGCCAAGGCCAAACAAACCCAACATAGCTAAACCGTAAAACAAAAATAAATAGGGTATAAGCAACAAACCCCCAATACGTATACCCATAGCCATGCCAATACTGGCACCTAAGCCTAATGCCACTTTAAGGCTTGGTTTGGGTAGCTGCTTTAAAAACATAATTATAAATACATAGCACACCATGTAGCCTGCCGCCATGGTAATATCCTTGGGGTTATTCATACTCTCGCCAAAAAAACGGGGCGAAAATGCCATAAGGACGAGCGTAATTAAACCGGCTTGCCAGCCACCTAACTGCACTGCCACTAAGGCAGCACACAACATGGCAAACCACCCGAATATAGAATTGATGAAGTGGCGTATATTCCATTCATTAACACTTGGCAATGTATCGCTAACCAATGCTGTAGTTCCGTCGAATAAACCACCATAGTAAACCATCAGCGAGTCTTGCCCTATGTTGGTGGCTGCATAACCTATTTTACCCCCGCTTTTGTAAAAATCAACCACATCGTGGCCATACATGCGGTGGAAGTTCTCATCAGCGGTAATGCCAAATTGGTGACTAACGCTTGCCATAAGTATAAGCAAGCCCAAAGCCAGGCCAATAAATATTTTTTTAGCCAGTGGTTCAGGTATTAAAGTGGTTAACACCGCTTTCTGTTCTACGGGTTTTTTCTTTTCTGCTTTTGGTTGCGGTTTGTTCTGCTTGGCCATTGCACATTATTGTTTGTGCGCCAAAATAAGCATTTTACCATTTTATGTGCGTCAATTAGCAATCGTTTACTCAATTACCAGTTTTGCCGTTTGCCTGCCTTTAGTTGTTTGGGCACTTAAATAATATATGCCCGGTGCTAAATTCGAAACATTTATGTTAAATACCGTTTCGGTATTTAACTGCAAAGGCAATGTATTGTTTATTACCAACTGCCCCAATCCGTTGTAAACGCTTAACTGCAATTTATCGGCATCGGTTGTAACACGTAGCTGTACGCTGTTATGCGCAGGTATGGGGGTTAATTCAAACCGTTTAAACACCTGCAAATTATTTAAGTCGGTACACTCTTCAACCGTAACGGTTACACTGGCCGAGTTAGCGCAAACCCCGCTGCTTTTGCCTGTAACGGTGTAGGTGGTGGTGGTAAGGGGGGTAACATTAGTGGTAGCACAACCCGCACACGATACCCCAAGGGTAGGCTCCCATTGGTAGCTATGCAGGCTGGATGTTACGGTAAGTTGTGTTGTTTCGCCGTGGCAAATAACCGTATCGCCCGTTATTACTAAGGCTGTGGTGGTATCAATACGTAAGCGTATGGTATCGGAATAAATATTGCCGCAGTTATCAGTTACGCGCACGTAGTAAATACCCGAAGTATATACTGTGTTAATTGAATCGGTAGTGCCGTTGTACCATAAATAGTTGGTATAA